>Ga0325405_1006626_pt1 | contig 11689 bp, 8 predicted proteins | sample PopdelMetagenome_21_FD_205663 | JGI IMG/M metagenome (GOLD analysis project Ga0325405, IMG submission 205663) | Populus deltoides microbial communities from Bellville, Georgia, United States - Xylem-Control-R2 | ecosystem: Host-associated > Plants > Phyllosphere > Stem > Wood/Secondary xylem...
GATTTTGCAAGACATTTGGACTCTCGCCTTGCTGCTGGGTGGGGATGCTTCCATAAGGAGTCACAGGGATTGTAGCTGGCCTACTGAAAACCATGGGTGGCATTAGAGGAGGTGGCATATAAGAAGTCAAACCAGCACCCGACACAGAGAGATTTCCTAATCTCGGATCAATTGGTGGTGGAGTAGAGGTCTGGGGAAGCTCATTTGTTCCAACAGTATATACTGAAGATTGAGAAGTAGAAGGATTTAAAGAAGGTAAATTATATGGACTAGATGAGAAGGGAGGTGTTGCAGGAGGAAGTGGTGGGTGAGGCCCGGCAGATCCACTGGGAGAAGAGATAGAAGCACGTAAATACTTGGAATCTGGCATCTGAATGGAAGGATTGCTACCATATGCAGATAGATAATCTGACTGGACCTGCAAAAGAGGGGAAAGTATGATTACACAAATGCAGAAGAACACGCGGTAGCAGCAGGATAGCAGATAAAATTTCTTTTAAATCGACAGCATATCTTATCTTACTTGGAAGGCTGCACCTCTGTTCCAGAGTTGACATAGGGGGATGACTGAGTTGGGCCTGGATCATGATTCTGAGGTATCATGGATGACATTGCTGGAGGTGGCATTGGAGGCAAAGGTGGCTGATTCAGAGGAATTTTAGAGTCATAAAGTCCTCGAGATCCTGAAGAATGCTGCAAGCTGTTCTTCATATAGAAATTTTGTGGAGGCATCCTTGAATCAACTGGAATCTGATGAGGAAAACCTGAAGTACTTGCAGCTGAAACAGAATCAAAGCCAGCAGAAGTCTTAATGGTATTCTTTGCATCATCAGGTTGCTCAAAAAACTTCTTATCTGAAGAAACACCTGGTTCTCGTGTCAAAGGCATTTCAGGTCTTAATGGTGTTCTCATCAACATGAGATGCTAATGGTGTATGTGAATGAGAAAATTGATTGTTTCCATTAACATCACTCCCAGTCTCTTCAACAATCGAGTGGGGAGAACTTTAGTCGCCTATGACAGGGGCTAGCTGCTCCAGATTATCATCAGGCTGAGGAAAAGGCAATTTGTCACCAGATTCGGACTCCTCACCATCAAAAACAATATCTATTCCCTGAAGATCATCATCCAGAACAGTTTTCAATTGCTTAGACTTGTTGTCTTTTTCCTTATCTACATCATTCGCAAGGGTTGCATTCTTAACCTTTGTTGAAGGTTCCCCAACAACAACTACCATTGGATTCTGGCGTTCTCTTTGCCTGGCCATAAATTCATCCACATGAATTGACGGAGGTCTTCCACCTGTAGATCCCACTCGCTGGGCTGCTATAACATTTGAATTGCTAACACCATCAACACTTCTTTCTCTAGCAACATAGTCATCAACATGCATGGATGGAGGCCTACTGGTATTTGGCTTGCGCTGCCTAAAGGTGTCCCTGCGAGTTGGACCAGAAGGAGCAGTTGATGAACCCATTCCCCGTGAAAATGCATTTTGTCCAGTAGCTTCAGCCACTGAAGTTTCTCCCTTGACACGCTTACCAGAACCATCCAATGATGATAATTTCCTTTTCATAGAAGGATTCTGCAACAATCTATCAGGTAAGGTTTCTGGACATTCCCACAGAAATTTATCTCCAAGGCCTCCTAGGTAAAGGTAACCATCAAACTTTTCTGCAATGCCATCTGCCATCTGATTTATTCTTGAATGAACCAGAAGCTCATTAGATGGTAGAGATTGAATGCCTTCACTGCTCATAATGTCATCTATTGTAACTGGACCAGTGGGCTTCTGCAACAATAGCAACAATGACTTCGCAGAATCTGAAGCCTGTAAATTGATGGCACCCAGTCAGCTTCCACAAAACCAATGATGATAAAAGAAATAATCAACTTACTTGATACAAACTTTCCCTCATATCTGTAGCTACATAGTCATCATCATTTAACTTTGAACTCAGAAGTGTAATCATTTCCAGTATGAAACCTATGTTCTCTGGAGAGTTATCTGTCCCATCCATATCATCATGGATTCAAATTCAAATTACTAAGAGAAGAATAAGAAACTATCAGCTTAATGGATAAATGACCTGGCACATCATTACAGGAACAAAAGTTGATGATGAATCCTATATCATAATAAATTATTCAAAACCATGAACAGAAACCTAGAGACAAGAAAAAAAATCCCTAAATTGCCAAAACAGACCTAGCACAAAATTTGAAATGGTTTTATTGATAACCAGCATCCGATAGTTATCAATGAAGCCTAGAACCAGTGTTGTCAAAGGCAAAAGGTGCTAAAAGGGGCCAAGCCTGTATAGTGCCCGAGGCACTAGGCACTCGCCCAAATGAACCAATGCCATATGCTATAAATTAAAGAAAATAAATGTATAATATTAACTTTAAAATATATATAAAATACCATAACATATTCATATAAAGTTATATTTCTCATTAGAAAATATAAAATATTGTAAAGTAGCATATGCTAAGTACTAACTAATTTTTTTAATTTTTGTACAAACCATGTAAGTACACGATATCAACTGAAGTTTAAAAAACACAGCACGAACAAAAAAAAAAGTTAGAAATTTCAGCAACATAACACCATTAAAATAGACATGTGAAGAGAGTGACAGAAGGAATAACATGGGGTGAGAGGGAGAGAAAGAGCAAAGAAGAAAGAAATTAAGTGAGAATGAAACAAAAAGATAGCAGATAACAAAAAGAAAAAAGAAATTATTTTTATTTTTTTTATCCTAATCTTTTTTTTTTTACAAAAATGCCCCTAAATTGTTTTTGTGATAAATTAAAAAAATAGACAAATAGGTCAAAACAAAAATCAGTTAAAAAGAAAAATCCAGCAAATAGACAGGCAAGCAATAGCGTTTCATTAAAATCATCGCCTGAGGCTAATAAAGGTGTTATGGTCTCGCCTCTCCTGTAGTGGTTAGGCAAACACCCAAGTGTCTTTTGACAACACTATCTATAACATACATAAATTATTCAAATGCCATAATAAACCTTGCACAAAAAATTGAAATACTTGTCTGCTAACAGGTATACAAAATAATATAAACACAGAGCTGCTAACAATGTTATGGATCTTATTTGACATTCATAGAAAATAATTATTTATTGTATGATATATGTTCTGAATATACTTTTCATTAAATAAAACCAGTTATTAATACCAAATATAGATAAACAGTCAATTTGTTGTTTAATCGTTGAGTATTCTCCATCCTACCTACAACTATTCTTATTTGTTCAGTACATTTAATTACTTTTATATCAAAGGAGTTTCATATCTCATGCAATCATCACAAATAGTAACATTGCACTAATAATTGTTTATCGTATTATATATGTTCAGAATATACTTTTCATTAAATAAAAACTAGTTATTGGTACCAAACATAGATAAATAATATATTTATTGTTTAATCATTGAGTATTCTCCATCCTACCTATAACTATCCTCATCTGTTCAGTGTATTTAATTTCTTTTATATAAGAGGAGTTTCATATCGCATACAATCATCACAAATGATGACAATGCACTTTGGTTTTCAGACCAAAAAACTCAAAACAGGCTCTCTTAATGCTTCTAAGATTATTCATTGCATAAATGAGTTCAGCTTGGTAACTGCTTGATTAGAAAGGCCAAGGAAAATTGTGAATCAAGCTTGTCAAATTGTCACAAAATCAGCCAGAAACTAAAAAACCAAGCACCATTTTTCTTGATTGGGCTCTCAAACTCAACCACATCAGTGAAGTTCAAACTACTACCAAAAAGAAAATGTGGACAAGGTCAGTGTATTAGATGATGCTAGTAAAACCATATATCAATGAATACCACTTGCAAATTATGGCCAAATTCAAGCATCCAAAATATATACTACAAGCATATGGAGATTATAGGGTTTTCCAACATAAATACACTTCATAAACTACTAAAACATTAACATATTACTCAATAATCCTAGTCAACCATTAAAATTATACTCCAATTCATGGACAAAAAAAACGAGCTGACTCACCATTTACTATCCACGCAAAAGGACAAAGCACCAATAGATAATGTAGTAACAGCCTCAAGTGCACAAATTGAGGCGTCATCTTTTGAATCCACTGATTCCAACAACCTAATCCAGCAAGAAAGCAAAGGAGGATGCTTTCTCCATTCGATGTCATCCAAATTATAATTCCCATTCCTTTCCTGTCCTTTTCCAGATTCATGTTCCTCAATGCTGGTGTTGATGTGATGCAAAGTCGTCACACAAGCACTTTGACCTTCATTGCAGGAACCTAAATCTTTAAAGAATGCAAGGCAAGAAAGCAACTCTTTTCCAACCAGCAAGACCTGAAAAATATGGGCATTCCCAGTTATTGGTCGACTCAAATGAAGCAAGACACAAGTTCCTCTCAAAATCTTTCTGGACCAGAAACGTCAAGGTGATCCAAAATAATTAAGAGCAAGAATCTAACCCTTTCCCTTTCCAAACCACAAGCTCCAGAGATTCTCAGTCTTACACATCCTTAAAGTTTTTTCAAGTTCTCAGACACTCGCAACATAAATATCAGAAATACAGTTCCTTAGCAAAGAAGACGACCAACCAATTGACACAAACAGTTTGTATGTTAGCACTTCCTCAATGTGTAGAAAGGAACAAAGAGTTACCTGGCAGAACTTAAGCAGATATGATAGAATCAATGAACAGTCTTTAGCACTTAAACTTGCAGAACTGTGCCTAATACACACCACCAACAAGTTTAGTAAACATAATGTCAAATCCCATCATATCAGGGGGGGAGGCGGAACAGAGAATGCACATAAATATTATCTTATGTTTACTCACAAATCATGTCTCACAGGGTATGGTAAAGGTGTTCAAGGAACACAAAGAATTGGGAAGGACTTGAACACGGGACAGCACCAACTGATCAAAGTAAACCCGGACTTGGCTGAAATTTTACTATCTGAGATCTGTTTTCCATCTGAACCGATAGCAACCCTTTCCAGCACTTGTGTTAGCATCTCAGCAATGCCTTCCTCCAATAGCAGTTCCTAATAACAACGAAAATCAGTGAGTGAAACAAGTTGCTGATATAAGGTTTACATATATGTGTTTGTTGTGTGTGTGAGCGTGCGCGCGCGCGCGCGCGCGTGTGTGTGTGTGTGTGTGAGAGAGAGAGAGAGAGAGAGAGAGAGAGAGGAAGGGGTGGAGGGAGGATTAAAAGCAGATGCCAAAAACTAATTGGTACACCACAGAAGTAACAAACCTTTGCACATGGATGTTCCAATATGCTCGCAAGAAAATCAAGATATCTGTAAACCTGAAAGAGAGAACAGAAATAAATAAAAGATACAAGTGAAAAATAAAAATTTGGTAGTTGCAGACACAAGAACCTTGTAAGCATCAATCTCTGATGGAGAAGTCAAGTCAGAAAGATGATTGCGGATGCAGCATAAAATGGGCTGCAAAAGCAAAGAAGCATACTCAATCTTTTGGCAAGCAATTCGAATTATGAAAACCCGAAGCATGTCTTGAATGACCACCAATACCTGCTCAAAAAACATTCCAAAAGAAAATAAAAAGTAAGTTGAAGTCGCGCCATAGAGGCACTGTTACTTCAGAGGTACACTAAGAAGAACTACATATAGATATAGCATAATGTTCGATAATCTGTGCAATTTTATCGAGATGTGGTGTCAGTTGGTTAAGCAGTTTCTCACGGTGTGAGGTCTCCAGATACCAGTCAACTTGTTTCTCCTTCTGTGGCCCCAATAATGTCTCAACAGCTAATTTTCTTAGCGCACCTAACATGGACATTCCATTTTTCCAAAGCCAGACACCTGCTTGAGGAAATAAATCATTCTTGCAATAAAATTAGAGGGAAAAACTAGTCAAACACTTGCATAAAAATGGACACTACTTGGAAAATAATTCACTTCAAAATGATCACTAAATAGAATTATTTCTCATCATTCAAACAATGCAATTAGAGATCCATGACAACTCCTCACTAGTAAATAGTGTCGAAAACACAACATTGATCATTGACTTTAAGATGGAAAAATATAAGCGTAATCTGAACCAAATACAAGTACTCGGACAGAAGTCAACATACATGACCCAAATGTGCAACTGTTCACACCTAGCAGAGCTGAGAAGTAAACTAGAGGTATGTGACTGATCCACAACTCAAGCAAGCCCTTGAACATTAGGCCCAATCATGGAATTGTTTAACATCACAAAATTGATTAGGTGAAGTGGCGTATAATGACAACTTTCTTACCAGAAGACACGGCAAACTGCAGGTTTCCTTTGGACCCAAGGCCAACAGTGAAGTAGCTTGAACATTTGCAAGAAGAGAGTGGAAAAGGCCGGGAGTCCAGCCATATAAGGGCCAACAAGCAAGTGCTGATACAACAAGATGGCAGACAGCTCCAAAACCAAGTGCAGAATCAGGATAGGGAGATGATAAGTCTGCAGCACTTGCAGCTAGCTTAGGACTGCGAGCACCGTGATTCAGTTGACATATGCAGACAATGGAAGCACAACTATAGGCAAACATGAGAAAATGCCAAGTTACCTAACTTCTCTGTGCAGTCGCAAAAGGGCATTCATTAGTTTTGTATTCCTGTGCTGCTCTTTAGCTTCCTATGAACATGACAGAAAATCAAATCCATTAGCAAAGACTTGAAAAGTCATTTAACTTAAACAAAATTAACTAAAAACAAAGTGAAAAAAATAAATTAAAAAAAAAACCAACTACAAAACACAGATTTTGAATTAGACACTCCTTACATAGTCATATACTGTCACAGAACAATTTGCACTCTTTTTAGTCTCTTTGTGATCAGTAAAACGTGTTCTAGAAAAATACATAAACCTACATGCCCCTTAGCAGCTCTTAGGGCCCCAGATTTTTCAATCGCATTATGTCCAGGCAAAGAATTAGCAAGGGCAAAGCTGTATTATATCATAATATAAACCAACACACCAAGCAAACACCTAGACTACTGCCAAGAATGTAGCTCAAGGTTGCTGTGCCATTCAGTTAGACTCATCTCAAGTTAACCCAGTTCATAATTTCACAAATAGATTTGTACCCTAAATAAGTGTTCATCGCCATTCATCTGCATGTCTACTTCAAATAAAATTTCCTTTTAAAGAAGATCAAGGTGGAAAAGTAAGAGATCTATCAAGAGAGTCATCACAAAAAGCAACTCACTTGTAATTTCTGCAAAAGATTGATCAGCAATACCAGAGAAGGTACCAAAAGATCAACCAAGCTCTGCTCACGATTACGTTCCAATAGCAAATCAGACGTAGAATTGCGATCTGTACCCTCATCAACAAGGTAATCTGTTCAAGGCAACATGGAGTTCATGTCTCATACATAAAATAGAGGCTAATCACTAGAAATAAAAAAAAAATGAACAGAAGATTAAACCAGTTATATTCCCTTTTATAAGCTTTTAATTGGTTTTAAGATAAAACAAGAAATTTCTTCCAAAAAACCAAGGGGAGAGACTATAACAGCAGGAAGAAAAGGTGGATAATGCATCCTCCAAACATACTAATAAAAAATAGCTCTCCTAAAAGCTAAAGCAAGGCATCATAAAGAAGCCACAAAATACCCAGATCATACAAAATCATTTTTATAAACTCTTACATACATATTTCGCTCATATAATAAACATACTGAAAACAAATTTAGTAACTAACCATAACTGTTTGATGACCTTTCAAGCATCAAGCTGCACTTGATCAGAATTGCATGACTAACTATGAGAGCACCTTCATCATACAGAGCAGCAGCAACAGTCTAACAAAAGAACTGCAATGAGATAACTCACAAATTCATCATGGTATTATGGATGAAAAGTACAGTTACATACTGAGTTTTCTGACACAAAGGCCAGTATCCGAATGGCTGTTGTCATCTGTGTTATGGATGAGTCACGAAGAGGATTATCCTCAAAAGACTTATCAGAGATCAACTTTCCAAGATTATCCATAACATTTATGTCCGAACCACCCAATGCATCTCCAACAACTTGCTCAACATCTGTCAAATCAGCCACCAAAATGCTGGTGGAGGTTAAATGGGCATCTCCACCAGAAGCCAACACAGCAGAATACCGTAGAAGACCAATAGCCCCGTTTTTATGATAAACTACACCAGCATCAAACCACTCCAACAGTCTAGTTGGAGTATCTTTCCGATTGGAACCAGGGGAAGAAGAATGTAACGCTTTATGAAGTTCCATAGCATGTCCAATCCAAGAATCAAGGGAAGATGCAGTTGAATCAGTGACAATGACTTCAAAAATCTCTGCAGCCGAGTGAAAAATCGCAAGATTTATTGGAGAAGCTCCTGCAGACACAAAATCCCAACCAATCCATGCCTGTTATACAGGTAAACAAGTAAAACCCCCAACAATTTAAAAATTAATTGTAAGAGTTCTGGACTACCACTAGCAACTGGCTCTGACTCCTTGACAGAATGTAAGGCTTCAATCAAGATTGAAATGGCCTAACCAAAAAACAAATTTGAATGTTAGTGTCTAAGGAAAAACTAAGACATCTATTCACTAAACTAAAGTTATCACACAAAATTTTTTATATATAAAGATTCAACCTATGACATTTCATGGAATGAAGGAGTTAAATTTCAACATCACTTGATATTATTGCATCTCCAACATTTAAATCATAATCATGCATGCATGCGGCCTTAACACTTCTGATTTAGTGTCTATGCAATTTAAATGGAATTCGAACTACTTGCTGCAAGGCAAGTTGACATCACATATTTATCATATCTCAGGAAAATATCCCAGAACCAACAAAGCCTGGCGCCCGCAATCTGACCTGTACATCACAAACAATAATGGATCAAAACCATGAGCAGTGTATTTGAAGATAAAAGTTTTCTAAGCTAAAAAAACCATGCAGTTCCACCTGGAAAGGCCACAAAGCTCCCACAATACCCATAGAAACTCTTCGGGATGTGAAGTTGATATTAGCAAACGATCAATAGCATTAACCTGCAAGAAAGAGAAAATCTAGATAAATTAAATACTTGGATGTGAGGTTCAAATGAAACTTAAATCCAGATAAAACAGAAACCATGAACTCAAGTAAGGGAACTAACCACTCTCAAATGCGTCTCAACTATCACTCCAACTTCATGTGGACTGCAAACGAAACCCTTGGACAATAAAACAGATGCATAACGTAGAGGAACACATTCTTCCCTATTCATACCACCCACACCCCTTAAAGCATCAATTAGTGTAGTGCAAAGCTCGGGGTAGTTTAAGAGAAAAATTAAACCTGGAAAAGAAACCAATATATATTAAACCAATCTCACTTCCTGTGAAAAAAGTAAATTGGACTTCAAGAATTAAACCTGAGCGACACATAAGAAGTGAAAGAAGTATGGCCCCAATAGTTGATGCGATATCAACAAACGTATCCATGGCATCTACAGCTTCTGAACGCAATATGGGGGACGACAACAGTGCAGCTGACAAACGAAGAAAGCCTCTCTCCTGTTCCAAGAAGACATTTTGAATATGATGAAACAGCTGGTAATTTGAAGATTAAAGCATCATACAAGCCAACAAAAACGGCACTACTACAAGAGCTCATGAACCTCTCAAGATATCAATTAAGAATTCAGAGGGGTTTTTTTTTTTTTTTTGAGGGGGGGAGGCGCTCAAAGTGAGGATGCTTCATCCTGACGTAACTGCTAGCACAAAAATTGGTTTCTAAGAAATTCTGCAGCCCATCTAGGATATAAAAATCTCTACAAGATATATCATCTAGCTAACAACATTGTTGGTAAAAGAAAGTATATTGTGTAAAATAATTTGTTCTTATGGCTTCAGTGGGCTGCATGTATCAACTAGCATAAAAACATATTTTATTTGGTGTCAAAACATATTAAAGCATGAAATCACACATTAAAACATGTTTTCTGGCATTTCTAAATTGCTTCTTATATTGAGCCTCATAAAGTTAATGACCAACTTGAACAATTAAACTTCAATAAGATTAGTGATAGAAGAGTAAAACAGAATGATTGATAAAAAACATTAACCTGTCTTTTTCAGGTTTTAGGACATTTCATTTCCATTCTCTCTTCCACCTCACATCCCCTCTATTTCTGTTATATATATCTCCCTGGTTCTATGACCAACTATTAAAAAGCCTGGGTTGCTTGTTTTTAAGTATTTTATATTATAAATCTTACTGTGGAAGGGACAAACTGTTTCCCGTATTCAAAGAATGATGATATGATATATCCCATATTCTGCAATTATATAGCTCCTACATCTTATGCGGAACTCAGTTTCAAAACATTTCATATCTCGTAGAAATTTGAGTAAACCACATTCTTGCTCTTATATTATGCGGAACTTAGTTTCAAAACATTTCATATCTAGTAGAAATTTGAGTATACCACATTCTTGCTCTTATATATCCATGGGAGTTTCAAAACACATTAAGATATACAAAAATTTCTTTAATATAGTATATTGATTACAGCTTGAAGGACAAGGTAATAGCTATGCTGCTCTCGAAGATGAATCCATAAATATTAGGAGACTGTCCTAAACTTGCCGGATATCTAGATTACTGATCCAACACCAGCTATAAAACCAGCACATTGGTTACTCTCCCTTAGAACATGCAGAACTCTATTTGTCTAAAAGCCCACAACTCTGCTCTTTCGAAGTTATCCCTTGTAGACCGAGAAGCCTTGCATCCAGTTTCCCCATTCGGTCTAGTACCAAACCTCCCACCCCAGGAGGACGCCCTTGAGCAGCAAATGTTATTGCATATTTGCAAGGATAGTGGTATTTTTTAAAGTATTGTTTAATTTGCACATGACAAATGATTTAACAGATACAAAACACAAACGTTACATTTGATCTTTGATAAGGTAACAAGTTACTTCTGTTTCTTCTTAACTTGTAGAGATTGTACTTGAGGACCTGGTCTCTTCTTTGCAAATGTACTGGTTCTGCTTTCTAATTCTCCGTCACTGTCATCATCCTCGTTACAATCTCTAGCTGGTACAATGGAATCCTCAATAATTTTAGCAGCTCTTCTCTTTCCAGCTTCCAACTTGGCATCATCCTAGTCATTTGAAAGGCAGGTTTTATGCGCTCATGTTAATAGTCATTTGCTATACCTTATTTGATTATTTGATCAGTAATTCAGAGTCAAAGCAAAGCATTCTGACAAGAGCGTTTTTTTCCCTTTGTCACGGTTATTGTCTCGCAGGCATGAACTGAACTGAATGCTTCTACTTGACACACATTATGATTATTTGAGGATCATTATCGGGACCCGATGATCTTGAAAGAAAGTCGTATAGGAAACACTAAACACTACTTACAATATTGTTTGAATATCAATGGGGATGGATGGATGGATTGCATTGACCCAAAAAATGGTAGAGAAAAGAGAATGTACTTGGCTAATAGAACTTGGTTAGGGAAATAATTGCTAGTGAGATGGTGATGGTCGATGATGATTAGGACGGACAAGATTAATCCAAACCAATCCGTCCCCGAAAATGTTTTTCATACCCAACCAGCCATCCGCATCCATCACGCATCATGACCCTGTCTGTATCCATGGGATAAGGGAGAGAA
>Ga0325405_1006627_pt1 | contig 11688 bp, 3 predicted proteins | sample PopdelMetagenome_21_FD_205663 | JGI IMG/M metagenome (GOLD analysis project Ga0325405, IMG submission 205663) | Populus deltoides microbial communities from Bellville, Georgia, United States - Xylem-Control-R2 | ecosystem: Host-associated > Plants > Phyllosphere > Stem > Wood/Secondary xylem...
CAGTGTCCGCACTAGTAATTTAATTTAATGACAGCCTTAAGAACTAGATAAGTTGATTAATCAAGAAAACATAACTGTCCGCAGTCTATGTTTGATTTGATTGAATGTTCTCCCTAAGATTAATAACGTAGTTGCTTCACAAGTTCATATACCACAACTCCGGTTTTGATATCAAACTTAGCAATAGATTGTCTACAATAATAACTTAGAATCCGCTCTAGCAATTAAAATAAACAATCATAGGAAAAATAAGCATAGGAGAACAAACATATTCATCATATAAACTGAAAAGAAAAGGTAAAATAAATCTCACAGTTCTTGAAATCCGAAGGTTTCCATGTCCTTGCAACCAAGAAAAAGTGTTTAGCCTTTCATGTTTGTTGAACAACTAATCAAAAAGAAGGAAGAATGCATAATTTAGGGTTTCTTAGAGGAAGGGGGCATTTTTCTCTTCTTGGCTGGCTGCCCCCCTTCTCTTCTCTCATTCTTTTTATATCCTAGGAAACCCTAGGTCTCTATTTTACAAAATAGTCCTCCATTAAGTAGATTGTTTACATTTAAGTACTTCAATAACTATTTTCCTAAAAAAAGAAGAAATAGCCTTCCATGAAATCTTCATGCTTTGACTTAGAGGAGCTAAATTGCTGAAATAAAAACTTGGATATCGGTTTAGATGCTTCGGAACGTAATTTGGACTCGTTTCTTCACGAAACCTGTTTGCTGGCAGAATTCAGATGTCATCTTTGAAAAATCATATCTCCCTCATATGACATCTTATTTGGCTTAAATTTGGAGCGTTTATAGAAATTTGAGTCGTGAATCTAAAAAAATTGAGTTTGCATCAATTGGACTTCTACAGCTCCAGATATTCAAGTTGGAATAGCCAAAGGTCAACACTGGCAGATTGCGAGATATGACTTTGAAGGCTGTGATTTCCATGCACGTCGGAACGTATTTTATTTTCTTGCCTTAGATGTCCAGAAAGGTATGGATGTTAGCTTTTTAATGCCACTGGAATCACTTCATTTCAACCTCCAGAGCTCACGCTTTGCACAAAACATCGACTGAAGGTCAAATCTACCAATTATCTCCAACTTACTCCTTTTTGCATCTTTCATCCAAAAGTGCCTTCAAAACATAAAACAAAGAATATCAAGGCATTTTATATATAAAACATAGGCAAAACACTAGTTAAATGTGGGTGAAACTATGGAATAATATGGTTGCATCAACCAGCACCACCGTCAGCTTCTCACCATCTTCCTCCCCCTGCTACAACACTCGTGAAGAAGAAGAAGAAGCCTGCGCCTCTGCATAGATGGGAAGAACAACAGCAAACACTGCCCACCACCGCAGAGAAGAGCCACCGTCTGCAGCCACCTTAAGCCACCATCAACACCGACATCACCACCATTAGAAGCAGAAGAAGAAAAGGAGAGACAGGAGACATAAGCGGGGAGAAGAAGGAACACAAAAAAAAACAGAATAGAGAAGGAACAAAACCACCGTCCAACAGCATATAATCGGCAGCTCCAGCTCTCGCAAGAATGGACGACAGCCAAGTAAGCCTCCACTTCTCTTCTTCTTCTTCTTCCTCACCCGAGCTGCTCCACTATTCACGTTGTATGTGAACAGTTGAGAGTTCTCCACTGTTTATTTTTGTTTACTAGGCCGGGCAGTGCCGGCCCAGCCCAAAAAAAAATTCAAAAAAATATTTTTGAAAAATTTGTGATTTCCCCGTGTATTTTTTATTGCATTTTGATCAATATTGATTTGTATTTTTATACTGTAAAGATACAAATCCGGTATTAAAATACCTGGTTTTCGTCAAAACATAAAAAAATAAAAAAAATATTTTATTTTCATGCATACGGCCAAGTCTCTAAAAAAAATCATATCATATTTTCATACAACAAAAGTTCAAAAAAATAGGTATTAGCATGCATTTTGGCTTTAATAACCAGTTTATTAAAGTTACGAGAACTAGACCAATATTTCAAAGAAAAGGTATTACCACCTAGTATTTTATCACTAGGAACCCTAATTGGTCTTAGAAATCAGGCACGAGAATTGGTCGCTTAAAGAAAAGGTATTAGCATCCCTAATATGCCTTATCTAATATATGCTGCACGAGAACTGGTCGCTTGATATAATTAAAGTATCATTGTGTTCTAATTGTTAATTTGTCTAAGGTTTATATCGGGAATACGTCTTACATATAAGTTCGTAATCTCAAATACCAAAAGAAAATAAAATATTTTTTTGGTATATTTGAAATATGGGCCTAGTTCTTATGGCTTTAATAAACTGATTATTAAAGCTCAAAATGCATGCTAACACATATTTCTTTTTTAAATTTTATTTTATATGAAAATATGATATGAAATATTTTTTTTATATTTTTGAGAGACTTGGTCATATACATGAAAACAAGACCTTTTTTTCTTTTTTATTTAGTTTTTTTTGCAATATTTTAGAGAAAACCAAGTATTTTAATATTGGATTTGTATCTTTATAGTATAGAAATAGAAACCAATATTAAGCAAAATTTAAAAAAAATTATGAGAGAAAATCACAAATTTTGAAAGGATTTAAAAATCAAATTAAATTTTTTGTTGTTTTTTTGTTTAATATATAATTAAATATTAAATATTAAATATTATAATAAAATATATAGAGATGGGCCCGACCCAGTTGTGTGGGTTGAGCCCATGTTGGTTGGGCCAGAACCGGCCCAAAAAGAAATTAGGCCAAAGTTAGCCCAAAAGTGTTTGGCCAATATCAGCCCAAAATAGGACTATTTCCAAGGGGACTCAAGTGAAATTGGTCCAGCCCAGAAACAGTGGGTTCTCCATTGTTCACATGCAATATGAACCATGAGAGTGAATTAATTAACTCTCCACTCTTCACTTGCAGGAACAGTGGAGGCTAGGAAGAAGAAAAAGTAGAAGAAGGAGAAGGGAGACTGACCTAGCGGTGGCTCACGGTGGTGCTGGTGGCGGTGACGAGGAAAGAAGTCATGGTTCGCGGTGGCGTTGCTACTAATAGAGACACCAAAAGAAAGAGGTTGCTTTTCTTCTTTTCTTCTCTGTTTTTCTTTTTTCTCTTCTTTCTCTTGTCTTTTGCACTTCCTTTTCTTTTCTTTCTTATTCCCCTCGGTTCTTTTGTTCTTTTTTCTTTCTGTTTTGTTCTCTTTCTCCCCTTTCTTTCTGTTTTGTTCTCTTTCTCCCCTACTCCTTTCTTTTACTTTCCGCTCCCCTCTCACCTCTTGGTGAAGGGGTATTTATAAAGGCCGGGGAGAGAGGGAGTTACCATACCTCTATCCAGTCATGGTGAAGGGGTAGGGCGGCTAGGGTGGCCACTGTGTAGCAACCCCAGAGACGTCCGCAGGGCTTATCCCTTCTGTTTTTTCATCTCAACGGTAGGCCATGAGAGGGGTGTAGGTCATGTCAAGTTTTTTTGGTTTTCTGGGATATAGAGAGAAGGGGGGGGGGGAGAAATAGGCGCTGTAAAAGAGGGGAAGAAAAACCTTTTTCCCCTGTCTTTGCGTGTCCAAGGGAAGAAGATGATGTACAATGTCGTCAAAACAGCACCGTTTTGCTTTTTTTTTTAATGAATAGTGAGTGAAACAACATCGCTTTGTAATAAACACGTGTTTCATTTAATAGAAAAAGGCGTCAAAATTGTCAAATTTCCAAATCAATCCTTAATTTTTTATTTTATCAATGCAGTCCTTAATTGAGATTTTGATTTTAAGAATTAATTCAGTTGCATCCTTGTTGTATTCAAATATCAGTCTCGAAGTTGGTTACCTTTTCCACTTTGGTCTTTGGTTTTGAATTTATGTAATTTGACCCTCAACTAATGAATAAACTTTCAATTTCTTCAATTTGGTCCCCTGATTCGCTCAATTGCAGCCCCTATATTCAAACACATTTTTCCTTTTCGTCCTTGGTTTTAGATTTCTCAAATCAAGTCCCTAATTGCCCATCAAACTTCAATATTTATGCAATTAAGCCCCTAATTTGATCAAATTAACTCTTAAAAATTGTAATTCGATCCCTAAACTTTAATTTCTTCCAATTAAAGCTCAAATTGACTTAAAAAATCAATCTTTCTTACAATTAAAACCCTCCTTAAATTCAATTAGACCTTTCAACAAAATCTAATCTGATCCTTAAACATCAATTTTGAATTTCTCATCCTTAAATTGAATTTGCTTTGCCAGCAGGACCTTCATCGGTTGAAAATATATTGTCAAATGTTAATCTTTGTATGTTTGAACCTTTTTAACTAATTTTTGGCCAATTTTTGGGTGCTCTGGTGTCTTCTTCTCACTTTTATATTTTTTGGTTTTCTTCTGACAATGTTTTTTATTTTTTTTTATTTTCTCTCTTCTTTGTGTGGGAACCTAAAAATAGGTAACAACACTCAACATTTTGAAGGTCCATTTCGAGTTTTAGATGATTGTTGAAATGTTTGTTGCAATTTATTGTAATATCTGTATTTGGGTGTGTGTGCATTAATTAGTGAAAGAGAATATATATGTGTGTTTGCATCTTCCTACATGTTTTTAAATGCTTATAATCAAGAAGACAACAATAATAGTAAATGTTTTAATTGTATCATGACCAAGTTTTTTTTTTAAAAAAAGTATAAAAAAGTATTTGTAAACCCCTGGAAAAATCAAGGCTGGATTAAAAAAAAATAATACACTTAAAGAGAATGGGGCCTAAATGCAAATAAGAATAATTATAGAGCATAAATAGCCCTCTTCTCACCAAAAATTTGTAGCAACCGTAAGGAAAGAAAAGAGGGAGTTTTTGTATTCATTTTCGCAAATCAAGAGAGAAATACCAAAATTTCAAGAACCCATCCAAGATTAAGGGTTATAGGTAGAATAAACACTTGTGGGCAAGGGATGAACAAGAAAATTTGAACAAGAAGAGAAGAGGGGAGGGCCGGCTGTCATTAGAAAGAAAAGAAGGGAGTTGAAGATCGAAACTTTAACTTCTTACTTGGTAAGGTGTTCTAAACGTGGTCTTATGAGTCATTTCAAAGTCGATTATAAATTGATGTCTGGATGTTGAATTATAGATTAGGGTACTCAGACTTGAATTGAGGAAAAAGTATTAGTTGCTAAATTAAATAACTTCATGTGTTGTGTGTAAATGGAAAGGTTGACGAACCTAGACAGTTTCGTCTCTTGACTTTCAAAGAGATTTCGGGTAGGAGGACGAAAGAATTAGGATTCGGTTCCTCATAGTTATTGTATTTTTGGATGTTGACTAACTAAGAAAATTGGTCTTGCTCAATTTGGAGTTATAGAACTCCAGCAACGGGTCACTAACCGAGATTGGGTCATGATAGACCCTGTAGGACAGTAACAATTGGATAGTAACAGTTCATTATTTGTTAATGAGCAATTTTGATTGTCTTGGGGCAGAACTGGGTTCTCCTTTATTCAAAGAACTTGTAGTCTCATATCTTAGCTTTCCAACGAGATCAATCTCGCTTGAAATGGAGTTCTATAACTCTAGATATAGTTAAACATCTGAGGAGTGGTCGGACAGTAACAGTTGAACAGTAACAATTCAATGTTCGTTGATGAGAAATTTTGACTGTCTTAGGGGCAGAACTGGGTTTTCCTTTGTTCAAAGAACTTGTAGCATCATGTCTTATCTTTCCAACGAGATCAATCTCGCTTGAAATGGATTCTATAACTCTAGATATAGTTAAACATCTGAAGAGAGGTTGAACAGTAACAGTTGGACAATAACAGTCCAATGATCGTTGATGAGCAATTTTGACTGTCTTGGGGGCCGAACTGGGTTCTCCTTCCTTCAGAGAACTTAGCTTTCCAACAAGATCAATCTTGCTTGAAATAGAGTTCTATAACTCTAGATATAGTTAACAATCTGAAGAGAAGTTAGACAGTAATAGTTGGATAGTAACAGTCCAATGTTTGTTGATGAGCAATTTTGACTATCTTGGGGGCAGAATTGGGTTCTCCTTCCTTCAGAGAACTTGTAACCTCATGTCTTAGCTTTCTAACGAGACTAATCTCTCTTGATACGAAGTTCTATAACTCTAGATATAGTTAAAACTCTGAGGAGGGGTCAGACAGTAACAGTCCAATGTCTAGCATGGAGGTTGATAATGGGAGGGGAAATGATTTTTAGTAGTTGAACAAGAAAGGGATTCTAATGAAAACCAGAAGGGAGAAATGAACAAAATATGAATGCATGTTTCCTTTTTGAATTCTTAGATATTTGTGTTGTTATATTTATTGTGATATTCATGTTTTCAATAATATATATTTTGTTTCAGGACCATCGTATGCACGATTGGAGTAGATCATAGCTTATGTTCACTTCTTATAATCTAGGTTCTAGGGAGTATACCCTTGTACTTTTTGTAAACATGAAAATGTTTGTATAACTTAATTTGTATAATTAATGTTTGATCTTGATTAAATGAACTTAACTCTATAGTTCATATAACCATGTTCATGTATGCATATTTATATTTTTATCCATTCATAATGATATTTGTTATATAATGTATATTATAAATATTATGGTTGATATGTATGATGATGTTTGTGGGATTGAGACCCAAGATGATTGGGTCAGGATTGAATCAGGAGATGCGGGTTATTAGAAGTGTAAATAGGTTAAATGTCGATAACTTGGGACCTTCCGGTATAGAAGAGACTCTGTCGAAATTTTAGTAGACTTTAATATGAACTCCATGAATATATATATAAAAATTAATTACTTTGTTTTTCGGTTGACATGAGATTGTTGTCTTTATCCCTGAACAGGGGATGTTACAATATCTCTCTTTTGCATAATTTAACATTTTTTTTAAAATTACCATGTCTAGCATAAAAAATAATAAATAAAAAAATCATTTTTCATGATTTAGCTTTGTAAAAAAAAAGTATTGTTTAGCATTGGGCTGGATAACAAGCTTATCAAGCTCATACAGGTTATGCATATGTTGTACTATTTCGACAAAAGTTCCTTTTAAGAATTTAATGTCAATATCTTTGATAAGTCTTCTATTTTTAAAGATTGATGTTATTTTCTGACGTGTCTAGGAATCCACGTTAAATTTTTCAGAAAAATAATTAGAGATAAAATAAATAAAAATAAAAAAGGCTAAAAAATAATTAAGATAATTGATTGCAATCAAGAAGACAAATTTAGGAGAAAACAAATGGTAAAGGAAACCTTTCACAAGAAAAGATGTTTTAAGGGTGACATTTTTCTTCCCTTAAACATATAACCAACCCCTTACCTGAATCTATGGAACTAGTGCATTCTTAGAATCTCTAATTTCCTTTAATTACTAGGTGGTGACTCTGATTTTTTATGATAGTTATTTTGGCCCTTGTCCACGACATCCACTGAGGTGCGACAATGACAAATTGGATCAAATTCATTATCCAACATATTTGAAACTTCTTAAGACATTGCATTGTGAAGTTCAAGATGATTAAATAGAATAATATTTTCTATAGTCATATCTTAAAGTTCAATCCAATGAACATTTTAGGTTTGTCACCATCTAACATAAAAGGTGATAGTGGAATACTCTCTACTGAAGTAGTACTTGTCAAAACAATATTATTGCATTAACCATATCTTATTTTGAGGTTATGATATTTTTTCTAAAATAATAACCAAACATCTACGATTAAACTTTGGCTATAAACATGCTAAACATAAAAATATGTTGAGACAAATTAAGATTTTAACAATGAAATTAATTAAAATAATTTTCTAATAATTTAGCATGTAAAATTATAACAATATCAAGTTTATAATTTAGTTTTTTATAAACAATATTATCACAAATATAAATAAAATAAATTAGATAATACAAATAGATTTGACATACAAACAAGTTTTTGTTTTAAGATTGTAGGATATTTAAAAGATTGCAATTGTTTAGTTTAAATTGTGTATAATTTTGTAAATCGAAGTAAAAGCAATTAAACTTGCAACAAATTTAAAACAAAATCTTAGTATGCATAATAATATAATACTCAAAGTTGCAATTGAATCAAACAAGATTTAGCATGCATACTAACACATACAACAACAATTATTATACACAAACTAAAAGTAGTGTAAATATATTATAATGTTTATAAAAAACTAAATTATACAATACTTATTTGTTGAAGATATCTTGACAAAAAAAGGAAGATTTTGTTGCCATTGATTAAACCCTTTGTCATTAAGACTAAAATGGTTGTCACTTGATGCAAATAATCTTCTTGTAAAATGGATTCCAACAACTTTGCTTTTAAAGTCTACAAATAAACAAAATAATTAAACTCAGTATCTCTTTACAAATATTTTTGTATAAGAATATTTTCCAACAAAGTGGTAGCCCTAAAAGTAAGTAGACCTCACTTTTAATTAATTTGACTTCAAATATGTTAATTAATATATTTTCTTAAAAACAAATTTCAAACACTAGATTTCTTATATGATAAAAAAAAAATTAAGGTTTAAGGGTATCATATTTTATGACAAGGTAAAAAATTAGTGCTAATTCTCTACACAGAAGTTAGTTGGAAAAAAATTCATTTTAAATACATTAGATTTTTAAGGTCATTCCATTTTATAAACCTCAAAAGATAGATTACATAGAGAGGGAGAGTGATAAAACCAACAATCCTATATGAAATAAATACATAAGTAATATAAAATTTATAATAAATAAATCACAACAAGATTTAACTTTCTTAAAAAGCAGAATTCAAACTAATTAAACTTTTACATTCAATATATATATGAGGAAAAAAAGCACACACATCTAGTACAACAATATTCACACAAACACTTATAGTCTATCTTAGAAATTATAATGTTCACGAGCTAGTCAGTAGTACATTCATTCAGCAACATTCATAAAGAGCTCAACGTAAGAATTCTACCCCATTATTCACACATAGGCACTTGCTCAACATATAATAAAGTGACATAATCTTTTAAACTTAGTGGGATTGTGTAGGCGTCGTCATCGTCCCCATACGTAACATCTTGAACTCGAACAAGGTTAACAATATGTTGAAGGAGAAGCATTGGAGCATTAGTTGGCCTCATGCAATCTTCATTGATGTCCTTCCATCCATTTGCGACCATATTTTGTATCTCTTCAATTGCTTTCTTCTCCGATGCATCATATTGTTTCATGAAGCATTCAACACCGGTTCACAGTCTCCCCTCTTTTGTTCATCCTTCAAACAAATATAGGATTATAATGGTTAAAAAAGAAACTTAGCATGAAAAATTCAAAAGAAAAAGAAAAAGAAAAAGAAAAAGAAAAGAATATTCATGAGTAGAGCCCAGGTTCAATTCTGTTGGGTTCCATGAACAAATGTAATGCGGTGGAACTGAAATGCATGTGTTCATCCTTTAAATTGTGTGATTCTGTTGGGTTCTATGAACAAATATAATGTTGGAACTGAAATACACGTCTTCATGCTAAAAGCACCAACTTCTTAAGTTTATTATTAATATTGTTCAACTATACTTGTTTAGAATTTGTGAATACTTTTCAAAATAGGTTCTATATTTATGTGGTAAATGAGAATTCAATTATCAATACATCAAAATACCTCATGGCCCGCTATGTCATTCATTAAACGACCGATCATCTTTCCAGCTTTAATAATTTTTGGATTACTGTTTAGCCATTTATACTCCTCCCGCCCTGCAACTTCATCCATTTCAACGAAGGATGCCGCCATAATTAACACAAAAGCACTTGTGACTAATCCATTGCGCACATACTCATCAAATGTTGGGACATGGCCTTCATCTGCCCACTGCGCCTCCACTTGGTAGGCTCTCGCCAATTCTTTGAACTAAAAGCATACAAATAAAAAAGAATGTATGAGCCTGGAATATTTCAATTAATAGAGACTATAGCAATGTAGTATGCTAGAAATAGAAAAGGATTGCATGAGCCTAGAGAAATATTCTTACTGCCTCCTTCAAGTGATATGAGGCATAGGATCGTCCTTGCTTTCCCATATCACTCTCAGTTTCATTGAAAAGATTCAGAAGAGCTCTGTAAAGAACTTTCAAGTACTCGGCAGCTAGTTGATCGATGGCATCCATGCAGCATCTGAAATTGAGACAGAAAATCACATATCATTTCTTGAACATCTTTGTACGATCTAATATCAACTTCAAGTGGCTATCGAGTGCAGGTTCCTCTGGTCAATAAACTCTAATAAGCAAAAAGTTCATAAACTTGCTTGGAATACGGTGGTCAGAGAAAAAGATAGAGGAGGGCTAGGAATAAGATTAGGTACTGAAAATAATAAAGCCTTTCTGTTTAATTGACTTTGGAGATTAGGGTTAGGAAACCAAAATGTCTGGGAAGATTTCATCAACAAGTATAAACCGTGTTCAGAATGGTATGCTTTGGTCTATCTTCTACTTTGTCATTTATTTTCTCCACTATTCACTCTGTTGATCGACCATTTTTTGTTTTGAAAGATAGCTTCAGATTTAAAATAGGGATGGGTAACAGAATTTAGTTTTGGAATGATATTTACGTTGGTGACAAGCCTCTTTCTGAATTCTATCCCTAGTTGTTTCAGCTCAACAACTTGCTACTAACAAATACTATGGGGTTTTGAGATGATAGTTTCTGGCATTGAAACCTAATATGAAATTAATGCTTTAGAAACAATAAAAATAATCACCTCTAGAGTACGATGAAAGCTATTAATCTCATGAACCTTCATAGATATAAAGAAAATAAAAAAAAATATGTAGTTTAGATGGTAAAGGACACGACACTATTAAGCCATGTTATGTTATCCTTCATAGACTCATTTACCTGGATTTAAAGACATACAATATTGATATTTGGAAGGGTGTTTCCCCTTCAAAAACTGAGTTTATTCTTTGGTTTGCTATGCATAACAGGTTATGCACTCGCTTCTTTTTTATTACAAGAAAAATTATAATGATGTATGAAGATATATGTCGATTTTGTATTTCTGAGTCAGAAACTACAACTTACATCCTTGGACGATTTGTTTCATCAGTGGCAAAGATTGATTAAAGAAAAGTTTAAGCAAAAAGTTTGACAAGGACTATTCTATAGAATAATTTAGATTTTCTAGCATAGTACTAGGGACAAAGATTAAGAAAATATATTTTTTTTTTCACAATTCTGTATCTTGGATTCATTCTTATAAGTCAAGTTTCTTTTATACTGGTATGAATTTGTTAAGAAATATGGAGTGTATAGCAGATTGGAATAACGAGAACTTAATTATAACTTGTTATTATTGTGCTGTATTTCCATGACCAGCGTAATATAATTTTTCGGTATTCATAAAAAAAAGAAAAGATTATGAGATAACAAGAAACAAACCTTTCAATTGCATTAGTAAAATGATGTATTTCTTCAAAAGATGCATATGCATCATATGTATCATCTAGCAGTGATACAAATTTTATATATTTCGCGACCACCATCCGCGAGAAAGCATATTGAGGCTCGAAATGTATTCCATTTGCCCAGAAATAGACCTCTACAATTCTATCTCTTGCATAAGGAAACTCCTCAGCAAAATTTAAGTCATTCCACCACCTAAAATGTAAATAGCAACCGAGTAAATAAATTCCAATAGAAACTTAGTAT
>Ga0325405_1006631_pt1 | contig 11686 bp, 4 predicted proteins | sample PopdelMetagenome_21_FD_205663 | JGI IMG/M metagenome (GOLD analysis project Ga0325405, IMG submission 205663) | Populus deltoides microbial communities from Bellville, Georgia, United States - Xylem-Control-R2 | ecosystem: Host-associated > Plants > Phyllosphere > Stem > Wood/Secondary xylem...
CAGCTCTTGATTGTATTTTGCATGGGCAAATAGCATAAGTTGATCAGTGATATTAGTAATTCCATTACCCGCTGCCACGTGGCTTTTCTTCAGTACGAAAGGTAATTGGGACAAGTGTCATCATCATAGCTACTGGGTTAGAGTAATACGGTAGCCTTTAAGAATTTGTTTTGATAGGTTGCCATCCTTGGTTTTGTAAGAAAAACTGAATTGATGTAATACCTACTGTCCTAATGTTAAAAGAATATCATTATTTCAAATTATCTAGTAAAAAATTCAACGGTAAAAATTTAGGATTAAAAGTTTATTTTTATGTGATTTTATATTTGAATATTGTTGATATAATAATTATTTATATAATTATTAATTTTAGAACCTATAGAATTAATTGATATGCACCTAAACTGATGAATATTTATTTAAGAAATTTTTTGTTGTTTATATTTATTTGCTTTTTACAGATAATGAAAGCGATTGATTTACAACTTTGCTTGTCATGCAACTAAGCAATGCTGTCAATCAATTCTTTCACGAATTACTTTATTTTCCCGAACTTGTTTTTTTTTAAAAAAATTACATAACATAATTATTAAAAAATAAAAAATATATTTTAATATTTTTTTTTAAATAAAACATGCTAAAAAACAGAAACTAATACCCTCTTACTTTCGAAATGATGTGTTTAAATTGGTGATAGATATTAGATTTAAAGGTGAGTGATCTGATTATCAAAATATATATACAAATGCAAGGGTGTATGGTGACCTATGAGTAAAAGTAAAGTAATAAGCTTTTTTATGGTATTAACTTAAAGGTTTTATTGTTATTATCACAATTAATGAAAATAGGAAGTTAAAAAATGAAATTGCCTTTATGCTTTTATGGGAACGCCAAATTTTAACTGGTAATTAGTTTAATTCAACAAAAAATTTGGACTTCGTTTTTAATTTCATGATTACCATTCTTGAAAAGTGGATGAAACGATTTTTGTAGAAGGTCATTGCTAAAAAATTGATAAATATAAATAAAAATATTAATAAAATATTTTTATTGGTGGATTGCAGTAAATTTTATTAATGGAAATATTTCTTCAATATATACCGAGAGAATTAATTACAGTGAAAAAAATTAAAAAAAAGCTAAAAAGTACGATGATATGTTATTTATACCAACAAAATTACTGACAGTATTAATATCATCGGTAAAATCCGTTCGTAAACTCATTGGTAAACTGTTTACTTCTTCTTAGTACTGTTCATCATGTCAATTATAAAGGAAATCACCGACAAAAAATTCTGTCACTTTTTTCCAGAGAGCTCTAGAACTATTCACTTTCCAATTGCACTGTTAATTGTGTTATTTATAGAAGAAATAACCTATGAATTAAAAAGTCATCGGTTCTATTTGGCGGGTTCCTGAAAAGTTTTGAATAAATTGAATATTTAAATTAAATATTGCAGACAAAATCACCGATAGATTGAAAAGTTATCGGTGATATTTAGTGGTTTCTAAAAATTTTCTATTAAATTAAGAATTTAAATTAAATACTATAAACAGAATCATAGACGGAATAATTAAAAATATTAATATTTAATTATCCATCAGTAAAATCATCGGTAAAATACTACAATAAAAGGACTAGAATCACTCATTTCACAACAGATGAGCCTCTTATTCTTATTCTTCTTCTTCTTCTTCTTATGCAAAAAACATCAACATCCTTTTCTTTTCTTTTGTCTTCTATCCTCTCCTCAACTCCTTCTCTTCTCCTTTATGCTCAGGTATGTCTTCTTCTCTTTTATTCTTTTCTCTTTTCAGTTTATTTTAATTAATATACTTTATGAATTTGTTTTTTTTCCTTTTCTCAGCTTCACTTGCAACTACATTAATGTAAGGTTTTTTTTTATTTTTTTTGTTTTTAATAATTGTATGAATGTTGTTGTAGGATTTGTTTTTATATGAGATCAATTTTTAGTTGATTTATTTATATCAATTTTTAATTTTTAGCAATCGCAACTTCATTTTTTTTCATATGAAATTATTTTTAGTTGATTTACTTATTTGTTGTTGTTGTTTATTTTTTTTTGAATTATTTATTTGTTGTAAATTTGTTTGAGTTGATTTTTTTTCCAACTCAGTTCTGAGTAGTATGGAGTGTTGATTTATATTAATTTAATTATTTTCTAGTTTGTTAAATAGATTTTTTAAAAATATATTTTTAAATAATCACCGACAGAATTTCATACAACATTTTTTTCGATTATATAACAAGTTTCCCGAGAGAAATACTAACAGAATAAAACGAATAGTTTTTTTAGCACGCTTTTCCCAACAGTAAATTCATTAGTAATAATATTTTTTTTATTACCAATAAACTTACCGACAAAAACAAAATATCAACAAAAAATTTATTGACAGAGTATTTCTGTTTGTCATTACCTCGGTATATTAATTGTCAAGGAAATAATAGTATAAATACCACTAAAAAATTCCTTTGACAAAGATAAGAATTCTTGCGGCGAGGTTTGGTTGTGTTGGACAAATGATTTAAGCCCATTGTTTTCTTTTCTAACCCTTTTTTAAAAAATTAGTCTCTTTAAAAAGGGTGAGGAGATGTAGTAATCATGCTGTATAGAGAGCATATCTTTTTTGACCAAAATGAAAAACTTTGGAATTGAAACAATTATATATGATGTTCGTGATATTCCCTTTGGGCACCAATATCATGCCTGCCCTAATTTTGTTTTTCACATTAAAACTACAAAAAAAAACATTAAAAGAATATCAATTTAATATTTTTATTTGTATCAAACACATTTTCAAAACATACCTAAACACATTTTCAACACAAAAACAAACGGTGTTGAAGTGTTTTGAACGGAAATCTAAGCATGCACACACCATAATTTGTATAGAAAAAATATACATACGCTGAAAAGAAGCAAGTTCTTTGAAAAACTATGGATAAATATTGATGTATGTGCAGACCCTTTTTGTAACTTGTAGTGGGTAATCTTTTTTCTGTCATCATTGTTCAAATTTTGATTACGATATGGGAACTGAAAATCTCATGAATCGTATATGATCTTAGCACGATAGCTTTCCTTTGATAATTTTGAAATATGGATGCAAAAATCGTAATTTGAAAAGGAGAAATCAAACACGGCGAAAGAAAAAAAAACAAGAAGAAGAAGAAGAAGTTCTTGAAATGGAAAACCGTACTCCTCAGCTCCTCTGCAAAAGATTTTTTTTTTTTGTGTCAAAGATTTGCAGTGCAAGCTTTCAAAATCTTTCTTTTATAGTTTTGAAATCTTACCTGGTTAGTTGGTTGACTTGGATGAGGTTTAACAGAAAACAAAGTTAAAATTTAGGGTAATTATGTAAGATATATAAAAAAAACCCGGTTGTAATCTATTGATTTTTAATTTTTTACAAAAACGATATAGTTTTAATATTTTTAAAAAATCAAAATTGTCCTGAGTGATCCCGTAATCTGATCAAAACCCAGAACCCGGACCTTGAACTGGCTGGATTTAAAAACTCTGTTTTCTATATATTAAGTGTTTTTTTTATATATTTGATTTGTAGATTTTTATTTTATTTTATTTGAGTGTTTTTCATTAATTTGATGTTTAGTTTTTTATTTTAGTGCCTTCCCTTTAATATTAGCTGTACGAGTTGCTTTTTTTTAATTTTTTTTATTTAAGTGTTTGTTGTTAATGCAGTATATTAAGGCATGTTTATTTTTATTTTTCAAAAGTATTTTTGAAAAAAAAAATATTTTTAAATTTATTTATTTATTTTAAATTAATATTTTTTTTAATGTTTTCAAATAACTAATATTAAAAATAATTTTAATAAAATAAAAAAATATTTTTTTAATATATTTTTAAATAAAAAATTACTTTAAAAACAACAACAACCACGGCAATCCTAACTTCTAACTTTTAATGCATAATATATCGGTTATTTTATGAATTGCTGTAAGAGTCGGATTTGAAAAAACAAATAGCGAGAAATGTAGAAAATTAAGAATTAAAAGAAAAACATTAAACTAATGTCAGAGAGCATTCATCGATCCACATCAGTGGATAAAAAGTAGGAGACCGAGAGAGCGTTCCATGCTGACCGGGCACGTAAATCTCGAGATTCGTGACAGGATCGCACGTGTCACAGTGCCGTCCGATCTTTCAAGAGTTGTGTAGGCGAAAACATTTACATTTAAAACGCGAAAAAGTAGGGCAAGGAGACAAAAGACCCACGTGGACGCCAGCGCTTGAAGCGGAAGCCGGGAGGCGCGGCTGCCTTCTTCCTCGTCCTTCCCTTTCTTCTATTCCCGTGGTGGTAATGGACTTTCCAATATTACAAGTCTTATTTTAATTTGTCAATCACGTCACGCTAACTTTAACCTCACGGGCGAACACCACCGAATTTTGTGTCTAGAAGAACTAATTGCAAGGTTTTATGTAGTGGAGGCTTTGTGTGCATCGATGATCATTTGTTAATGGTAATTTATGATTTAAGTGTGTGTTTTTTATTGTGATATATTATATATTTTAAGATTTTTTTAATTAAAAATATATTAAAATAATATATATTTTAATTTTTTTATAATAGCAAATCAGAACCATTCAAAAACATATAAGAACTATTAATTTAAAATAAAAAATAATTTTGAAAATCACTCTATAACACAAGAACAAACTGTCCATGAATTATTAACTTTTTGTTAAAAGTTTGCTGCATACTAATTTTTACTCAAGCTGATATTAGATACATATGGGAGTGATAAAAATTAAATGAAAAAATAAAATATTTATATAAAAGTATGATGGGTATGGCGGCATGCATGGAGGCAGAAAGATCACCATGCATGGGCGACAACAGACATATATAAGTGGTTGGGGAAATGCATGCATGCAAGCATATACCATAGCTATCTGGATTCTTGTGAATAGTTTAATGTAAGTACGGCGCCTAGGCAAGGAGACGAATCCGATAACGACAGACAGGTTGAGCGCCGGCGGGGCGGCGTGTTTACGTTAAAGTTGTTTTAAACACGGGGTCCCATTTATCACTACCACCATCAGAGACGGCAGATTGCCTAGTGATACGCCACGTTTCACGCAAATAAAAAAATATTAGAAAAAGAAAGCAAGCAACCGCCAAAATAATAAAAAACTTGAAATTAAAATAAAAGGAAGCCTTCACCACTTATTACTATTTAAGATACAATAAAATAAGAAGGATTAGGTTTGGGGCGGCTACTGGGTTGCCGCCTTTTTAAGTGGACTTTTTTTGTTTTTGTTGCCTAACGGGTTGCACCTCCCTCTATCCCTTGTTTTACCAACCTATCTGGGTTCTACAAGGCTCCACCACGCCGCTGCAACGGCCGCCGTTGTGAATCTGGGAGCGGTTCATGCTTTCTTGGGCTAGAAAATGCAGAAACCGAACGTAGAAAGTAGCTGAATTGAATTGCAGCTGCTAATTATTAGTCAAAAAAGAAAGGAATCGCAGACACATCCACAATCAAGCAAGACTTCACTCATTTGGCATCGTGGGCAGCCGTGAGTGCATGCTGCCTATAATTAACCTAATAGTTTAGAGTTGATTCAACAAAAGATTAAGAGCATCGTCAACCAAAAATATGCGCTGAATGATGACAGAGACTAGCTGCAGATCACTAAGAACGAAAGACTTGTGTGGGACTGTGGGTGCTCAAACTTTGTGCTTCCGTTTATTATTATTTGTTAGTCGAATGGGAAGTGTATTTTAATTATCATTGTAAAGCAGAGGGTGTGATACGAATCTTTAGGCGGAAAGGTGGACGATTGAGAGAAGAACCAAAAAACAAAACAACAAGGATCGAATGAAAGGAAGCAGTTGCATCTATCAAGAAGTTTTTTTTTAATATATTTTAATAATATTTTTTATTTTTTATTTTTTAAAATTTATTTCTAATATTAATATATCAAAATAATTTAAAAATATTAAAAAATATATATATATATATATATATTTTAAATTTAATATAATATCAGTTTACTCAAACGAGATCTAAACGATCCATTTTAATCAAATATAAAAAAAATCTGATCAAATCATAACCGTTGAAATTCAGTAAAAATTGGTTGATTGGACAAATTGATTCAAGTATAAAAACAATTATAAAAAAGAAAAAAGAGAAAAGGTTGACCTTCTAGACTCAAGTCAAAGCCTTGATAGACATAAATGAGATGTTTAAGAATATTGTAGTGATTATTTTTTAAAGTTTTTTATTAAAAATACAATAATATTTTAAAAAAATTTATTCTTGATATTAGTATATCAAAACGATTCAAAAATATTAAAAAAAATAAATTTTAACAAATCTCTGTTTGTTCCGCACTTCCAAACAATTCAAAATAATTTCAAAGAAACGACTAGTTCAAAAAATTACTTTAATTTTTTTCTTTTTCTGGTGATACCCAAAAAATTAGGATTGCTTGAATTATCAGAATTATATATATATATTTTTTTTTATAAATTCTTAAAATTTATAGACTTGTAATTTTTCTTGGATCTAATTTTAGCTAGTAAAAACTCTCCCCGAGCCTAATTTTGGCTAAGTAATTATAACTCTTTTAGATCATAGGTGAAAAGGAATTTAATGAGTAATGGGTAAATTTTTTGGATCAACCAATGTGAATTACGTGATCTGATTGGGTAATTTTAATAGAGAAAAAAAAAGCTCAAGAAATAAAAGAAATTGTAAATCTTAAACCTAATTACTCGAATGTTTGACCCTAGAGATAACGCCAATATCTATTTTTCATAAACCTGATTAATTGGGTGAATGTTTATCTTTTTTTTGTGAACAATGAGTTTTTAGTTTTTTTTTTTTTTTTTTTTTTGCAATCTTTTCTTTTGGTGATGTTTAAATTGAAGAATTAATCAGTCCCTATGGTTTATATTAATTAATTAATTAATTTTGTCCCTATAGAGCTGAAACCAGTTAAATTACTCATTTGGTTAGGTTGATTATCCTTAATTTAGCGTTTTTAGTTCCAATCTTCTTTTCTATTTAATTTTTCCATCTTGTCCGCTCTTCCTTTTCTATTTCTTGGAGAATAAAAAAACAGTAAATTAAAAAATAGCGTGGAATTTAATAAAGGACTAAAATTGAAATCGCTGTGTTTTTGGTTAAATACTGCAAATTTATTTGTCGAGTTAACTTTTCGTATTGGCCCACTAAGTTATTTGTACCTTTTCAACCGTATCAATATTTGACAAATGCTCTCAATATCTTTACATCATGAAATAATGAAGTTGTTTACATATCTAAGTCAATCAAATCAAATTTTTATTCAACATAAAAAATGATAGTCATTAAAAAAATGACATTATCATTAAAATCAACTTAAGGAGTAAAAAAAATATGATTTAATTTTTTAAAAAAATCAAGATAATATCTTTTTTTAATATTAAAACGATAACATATTAAATCAATCTTGATTTTATGGCTTAACTAGTCACCCTTGTGACCCAGATCATGCAGTTATGGACTCCACTAAAAGTAGTGATAAACTTTAGTAAAATGAAGCAAACTAAATTCATAGATTCATAATTAAGAAATTATTGAAGAATTAATGAAAGAATATAGACATGAAGAATAAATAAGAAAAGATTAAAGAATGGGGGAGCTCGAAATTCCTTGGAGTAGCAGTTAATTCATCAACTTTCACTTATGACATTTATTATAACATAAAGCAATTATAAGCAGAGAAAATCAATCTAAAATTCAGCATCTCAGCCATTCTTTCCTAAGCTATAAGTGGCAACTATGAAAGTTAATTAAAATGCATAATGTCACTTAAACGACATGTCTTTGTTTTATTTTTACACGTCATTTGAACATAACAGTTACTTTAATGGTTAGTTCTTCCTTTACTGGCCAACCTTTCTTGTATCCTTCCTCTCTTGATTCCATACTTGCAACAATTGTCCCTCTTTCAAATGGACCTTATCCCCAAGGTTGAATTGTGAAAACCTCAATGCTAATTCATCTACAAATTCCCAAGTAGTTTTTGTAGGAGTCAAGCCCTTCTAGTAGATGAGCATTTGAGTGGCTGCTTGATTGTTCCGATTAATCATTTGATGATCCAATATAGCTTGAGGGTGGAGAAGAAGTTCAAATGGAAATTCTAGTAGTGTAGCTTGCACCTCTCTATTGCCAACCTTTTTCTTCAATTAGGACACATGGAAAACAAGGTGTATGGTTGTAGATGAGGGTAACTTCAATATATACGTCACGATACTAATTTTTGCCAAACTTTATAGGGACCGTAATACTTTAAAGCTAATTTCTGAGATTGCATGTAAGCTATTGTTTTCTTCTTTAGCAAATCAATTAAGGATTTATAGATAGGCACCATAACCTCAAACACTTCATGGTAACCCACTTTCAAAGCTTCAAATGCAGCATTCTCATTAATACAAGGTCGCAATATAGTAGACATTAATTGCACTTCTTGGCCTTCGTCTACAATGAATCTTATGTTGCATAGATTAATTTCAGGAACTAATCTAGTTTTGTTCAATGAACCATTTAGTTGCTTAATTCTAATAGTTTCCACTGATATTGAATCATTTCCCTTAAGAATCACTTCTTGACCTTGCCATATAAATGTCATCCACATCTCTTTATAGTTGCAAATGATAGTTTTCAATCTAGCCCGCTACTAAATTCCTAAGACCAAATCATAATTTTTCAATTCCAGAATAAAAACATCAGCCACAAATTTAACTCCTTACACTAACCATTGGAAGTTTTTGCATACTGAGGTATAGGTCATTATTCCACTATCTATTACTTGCACAGTCAGGGGTCTGATATTAGTGAGCTTAAAATGCAACCTATTAGCTACTTGGGAGTTGATGAAATTATGTGTGCTTCCTGAATCAACAAGAATAAACAATGGTTGTTTGCCAACCCTCTCGGTGACTCTAAGAGTGTTTAGGCCAGTAACTACTTCTAGAGCATTACAAAGTATATGTAGATTGTGAGTGTCAGCCTCAAATTCAGTCACCTTTTCTTCCTCACCAACCTCTTTTTTTTGCTTCAATAACACATAATGAATAAAGCTTCTTACTCTTACATTTGTTCCCAAGCATAAGCTTCTCATCACACAAAAATCAAAGGTCTTTAGGTCTCTTTTCATCTAGGTTCTTATGCTTTATAAGTTTAGTTGTTCTTGTGGTGCTGATAGGGTTATGGTTTGGAGTTGGCAAAATACATGCATTGATTGGTTTAAAGGTGTTATTGTGTTGTGCATGCTAGTTTTTGAAGTAACTAAATTTTTATATTCACAGTTAAGAAATCACATAAGAATTAATGGAAGAATAGAGGCATGAAGAACAAAGAAGAAAAGGTAGAGAAGGTAAGAGGGAGAGGGAAATGAATCTTCAAATTCCTTGGAGTACTGCTTAATTCATCCATTTTTACTTATAACATTTGTTACAACAAAAAAACAATTATAAGCAGAGAAAATCAATCTAAAATTCAGTAACTCAGCCATTCCTTCATAAGCCACATAACAACCATGAAAATTAATTAAAATACACAGTATCACTTCAGCATGTTTTTTTTAAAATTTATACACATTATTTGAACATAACAGCTCCTTCAACGGTCAGTAGGGGTGATCATTTTCGGTTCGGTTTGGTTGTTATAAAAAAAAGTAACCAAATAGAATTTTTTTAAAAAAGCCAAAACCGAATCGAAACTGGTTCAAACCGACCGGTTTTGGTTCGGTTCGGTTTTTAGGACAAAAATCGATTCAAACCGATTTGGCTTGGTTTTTTCAGTTCGGGTTCGGTTCAATTTTTTCAGTTTTTTGCTTATAAAACCGAAACCGAACTGGCCGGTTTTTTAAAATTTTAATCTGTATAATCGGTTTTTTTCCTGGTTTTCTCGGTTTAATCAGTTTTTTGGTTTTTTTCTCACCCATAACGGTTAGTTTTTCCTTTACTGGCCAACCGTTTCTATATCCTTGTTCTCGCTATTCTCCACCTAGCAGCATAAAACTTAAAAATAAAACAAAAAAAGGAAAAAGAAAGAAAATTCGAGGTCAGTTTAATTTTGGTAGCAAGAAGAGAGAGAGAGAGGTGGTTGTAATGGGAAGGGTATTTTAAGTAGAATTAGAGGTAGCTATTTTTGTACACATCTTAGCCCACCATAAGAAAAATCATAGCATTCAAGTGACGTTTAGGATGTCCGATGAAACTGTCAGTGGGTATGTTCATCGTGTTTTGTGTGCACTATTAGGGGTGATCATTTTCGGTTCGATTCGGTTTTTATCAAAACAAATTAACCAGAACCGATTTTAAAAAAAAATCAAACCGAAACCGGTTCAAATTGACCGGTTTTGGTTTGGTTCGGTTATTTTGGGGAAAACCCGATTTGGCTCGGTTTTTCTTCTGGTTTTTTTTATTTAGGTTCGGCTTGGTTTTTTCAGTTTCAGGCTTATAAAACCAAAACCAAACCGGTCGGTTTTTTCAAAATTCTAATCGGTTTAATAGGTTTTTTTAAGGTTTGGTTTTTCGGTTATTTTTTTTGTTTTCTCAGTTTAATCGGTTTTTTAAATTTTTTGCTCACCCCTATACACTATTACACTACCAAGATGTGTTGCTTGCAAAACCAGAACCAATATTTGAGAACTGCACAAATGAGAGGTGGAAATGATTCAAGGTAACAATTTAATTTATCTTGAAAAGATATTTTCATTTTTGTATAATCAAGTTTGATTAAATCAATTATGTGTTTTCATTTTTTTAGAATTGTTTGGGAGCATTAGATGGCATATGTATAGCTGTAACAACATCTAAAGATTATAAACCTAGGTATAGAACAAAGAAAGGCCATATTGCCACTAATGTCTTAGGAAGTTTGTTCTCGTGATATCAAGTTCATGTTTGTGTTTCCTTGTTGGGAAGGGTCTGCTTCAGATTCAAGGGTTTTGCGAGATGTTGTCACTATATGTAATGGCTTAAAAGTCCATGTCGGTACATAAAACATAGCAAAAATCAAGTAAATTATTTATCAAAATAAAAGTATTTTATGTTTAACACTAAGTGTCAATTGTTTTATGTCAATATTATTTGGTTTATGTTGGACACACAAATAAAAGTGATTTTCATGCCCCATATAAAGGGATACGATACCATTTAAAATACAAGGTCAGATGATAATGGCTTGTTTTCTGCTCCACAACTTCATTAGAATACACATGCTTGTAAACCCAAAGGAATCCACTCCAGTGTCACTTGAGGGACACTTGAGGATATGCCCATATGGGAAGAAGATTCACCTATGAACGGACATAATGGAAAGATGACTTAACTAAGCAGATGTTTGATCAATTAAGAGCTCGACAAAGATGATTTGATTATAAAGCTAGGCTTAAAATGTATGCTTTTGTTATGATCTCTGCTAGCGTTTTGTTAGTTCAATACAGAGAACCAATTCTATTATATTTTATTCTGTTTTTTTTCAGTTAATAAAGTTATAATTAATTATAGTTTTTTTTTCTCATTAAATGTTTTTTTCTTATTCTTTTCTTCCATACAACTTATGTTAAGTTATAATCAATTTCTCGAAGAATATTACTTTTTTAATATTCTTGTCTATCATCAATTCTAAATTCAT
>Ga0325405_1006637_pt1 | contig 11684 bp, 8 predicted proteins | sample PopdelMetagenome_21_FD_205663 | JGI IMG/M metagenome (GOLD analysis project Ga0325405, IMG submission 205663) | Populus deltoides microbial communities from Bellville, Georgia, United States - Xylem-Control-R2 | ecosystem: Host-associated > Plants > Phyllosphere > Stem > Wood/Secondary xylem...
TTTTTTAACCAAACACATTAAACTACTTTTTGTTCAACCTCAATTTCAACCACAGTTTTAACCAAACACCTATTTTTTCAAACCAACCTCAACTAAAAGTACTTTTTATAAAACAACTTTTTTCAAATCACAACCACAACAACAACCACAATACTAAACACACTCTTAACCTGAGCGTTAGTTCCTTTTCTAAACTAGTTTATAATACTGGATTCTTTTTTAAAACTAAGCTCATGAGAGGGTAAGTTTTTTTTCTAGATGGAACCCATAAGTGCTTGGGCTCTTTCTACTGGAGCTGGGTCTGGAAACGTTGAGTTTTTGAGTATTTAAAAGGTGTTTTTTAGATCAGTTAAATTTAGATACATCACTGGTTAACTGGGACTGCTTCTGCTCTTATGACTTGTGCCAGGCTTCCTTCATTTCAACTGCTGAATCCTGATCATCAAACACTAAAGAGACAACTACGGTCCTACTTATAACTTGTTTAATATTTATTTTACAATTTATTATCTCAACTAAATAAAGGTATTGAATTATTTTTCTTCTCCACTTCATTTATTTTTCATTTGATTTTCTCTTACATGCATATATATTGATTGATTGCCAATATGAAGTGGGAATTTTAGGTTCAGTTCACTACTTTAATTTCATTTCTTTTCTCTTTTTTTCCAATAAAGTTGATGTTTGGATGCTAATTTATGTAATCTGTTTGCTTTGAGTGGAGAAAATTTCAAAGTTGTAATCTTTTCTTGCCTTAAGGTATTGAATTTATATAGTTCGATGGTTAGATACTCGTTTGATTCTTCAAATAATGAAAAACTTCCTTTTCATTTCTTTTGCTTATATGGTTCTGTTTCGCAGGATTTGACGGACAGTGGGGCAGTTGATTTGTTGTTTATGCTGATAATAAGTAACTTCATAGGGTTTCAGCATCCATGGCTGTAAATTAGAAGTGGGTTATTGAAGGAATTTGATGATAAGGCTAACATGAATAGGATACATAAGATTACTGATCAATGTGATGATAAAGTTGCTGCCGAGGGATCCTCTTCTAGTCAAGGACCCAATGAGATTTTTTATCATGAGATTGCTCAACTCACAAAGCTTAGGTCACGGCCTCATGAGCTTTTGAGCAAGGACATGCCTGGCAGGTCGAGGCTGCCCGTCTCAACTATGAAAATGTTGGTTGGTCGAGAGGGTAACTATTCCGGAAGAGGGAGATTCTCATCCGCAGATAGTTGTCATGTTTTAAGTCGATATTTGCCTGTAAATGGTCCTTGCACGGTAGACCAGTTGGATAGTAGGACTTATGTTTCTCAGTTTTCAGATGATGGTACTCTTTTCGTTGCGGGATGTCAGGTATTGTTCATTTACTTGGGGCAGAAAATAAAGTTATTATTCTCGGCCACTTCATAAATAGTTGAGGATACTTAAATTAATGGGACTGTTTGTAACGTTATTTTTTGAGTAAGAACTTTTCTTGTACAACAGGGAAGCCACATTAGGATATATAATGTGGACAAGGGATGGAAAGTTAAGAAGGACATTTTAGCCAAAAGTTTAAGATGGACGATCACTGATGCATGTCTTTCCCCCAATCAGCACTATCTTGTAAGTTTCTGATGATTCTAGATGGAAAAAAGATGTTTATTTATTACTAAGATAGGAAGTAAATTATTGTAGTCATATAGTGTAGTTCAATGCCTTAGTTCTGGTTCTCTGGGTTTACTGGAGCCTTTTCATCGTTTATTATACTGTAGTTCAATGCATTAATGCAGGTTCTCTGGGTTTAGTGGAGGACTGTCTCTTTGGTGGACCACCTCTTTTATGACCTGTTACCAAATTAATTAAGTACCGAGCAGAAATTTTCTTTGATTTTGTTTAACATACAGGTTGGTGGATTATAAGCCTGCTGAATCTTGCTATATTGCGCATATCGTGTCCTGTCTATGACATGTGCCCCTGTTGCTCTTGTGTGTGAGTGTGTCTGTGAGAATGTATGATCATCTCTCTATGTATTTTCAGATTCAATCTCTTTGAATTCCGGATTGTGTGGATATCATTTTTTTTTATGGACACGGCTCAAGTGCTCCCTTGTAAAGTAATTTTTTATATTGGCATAAACAGCCTTAAAAAAGGGTTACTTGGTTGTTTTAGGTCTTTATATCTTTTTGTTTGTCTACAATAAGTCAATTTGTCTAATGGCATACTGCAACTTAGCCCAACTTTGGAACTGGGCTTGTTGTTGGCCAGCATAATTTTATTAATTGCTTACAGCTCATCCTTATTTTCCTGTCTAATGGCTTTTACTGTTGCTGTTGATTTTACCAGGATTTATGCAATACTTGAAATAGTTGCACCATATAGGGTAGAAGATAAAACTTGGATTATCTTTTGGGCTTCTATCCGATCGCAAATATAATTTGCAGGATCTTCCACTTGTGTCTAACCATGCCACTTTTCGTTGGGGACGAACTGATTTGTAGACTGGACATGCAATGAGATTTAATTTTATAACTTGGATACAGTGCATTTCTTTGTTGATTCCATTTACCTTCAATTTTAATGTGCAGGTGTACGCTAGTTTGTCACCTGTTGTCCATATTGTGAATATTGAATCTGCTGCAACAGAGTCACTGGCAAATGTAACGGTATGTGTGCCACGTGCCATGCTTGTTGTGGATTTTTTTTTCTTAGTTTCTTATATTTATATGTTATCGTTCAGTGTAGGATGAAGAGGCTAAAATCTTTTCAGCTGTTCTCATATTAGCTTTCATCTTACATAACTATGCCTTTGGATCATCATCTCAGAATTAACATGTTGTATTGCTGTTACAAACAGTGATAGATAGGATAATTTTATTTATTTAATTTATGCAATGAGTGGGATAATTTTATTTATTTAATTTATGCAATGAGTGTATTGGATGTTCTACCCATGGCTTGAGTGTCTGTATGATGTGTGCTATTTGGTGTGCTATAGGGCACAATTGTTTGGCTAGATGCTATTTAGCACTGTGAAGTAGTCCTTATTCTTGACGGGTGGCCATGTTATCATGGCTATTAAATATCAAGCCATGGTCATGATGCTCACTGGAGCACACCATTTTGTGCTACAAAGAGGCAATCCAGCACCTTGAGCTATGGCTCACTTAGCTGTCCTCTTATAGACAGCCATTGATTTCCTAGGGAATTTTAAAGAATATAACTTGGTCCTATGCATTTTGTTTCTACATTGTTTTAGTGCCACAAAGTGATCAATTAAGATTTGAGCACTTAAATCTTACAAAGAGAATATGGTCATTGGTTTCATTCACATCAAAGTTTCCACATGCAGGAAATTCATGATGGTTTGAATTTTTCTGGCAATGATGACGATGATGATGACTTTGGGATTTTCTCTGTAAAGTTTTCAACTGATGGGCGAGAGCTTGTAGCTGCAAGTAGTGATAATTCAATATATATTTATGATCTCGAAGCAAATAGTTGCAGCCTCCGAGTTCCTGCACATAAGGTATCATACTTGTACGTTTCATCATACGTGGTATATTGATTTTTTGAAACTTAGAATGTGTTGTTTGTTGGGAATTTATTAAGTAGGTTTGAGTTACATCTAGACAATCTGTAAGCGACTTCCCTCTTGTATTACTACCTCTCAGTATTTTTAGTTTATAGACATAAATGCAATATAAATTGTCTATCTGATTCCTTTGCAACCAAAAACGCAAACCATTGCCTACCAATTGACTGATAGATCTATTGTGCATTGCAAAAGACAATATTTTGTTTTGTTCTCAATTTTAATTTGTTAGAAAAATTAGTCATATGGCATATTCATCAGTCCATATTTTAGAGTAAGAAAGCAGCAAGCCAAGTCTGTTGCTTTTCGTACATGGGTTCAAGTGAAGTTTACACTAAATCATACAGTTGCATCATTATTTCTCTTACCTGCACAAAAGTTGATGCTTTCCTTTCTTTTTCGTGCTGTCCTTTCTCCCCTTCTCTATCATTTCCCTTTTTGAATGCAGGGTAGGTCTATATTCAGTGAACTTTTACATGGAACATCTGTGAACCTATTTCTTGGCAAGAGTCATTAAAATGCAGACGTTAAATTTTTGCAACTTACTCTCAAACAGGGCTTAGTGTTTTTGGGTATGTCATGATCTTATTTTTGTTTCTCATGCAGTCTGATGTTAACATGGTATGTTTTGTGGATGAAGCTGGCCATCTCTTATATTCTGGAAGTGATGATAACCGCTGTAAGGTAAAAGCTATCCATTTGACTTTGAAGATTTAGGTCATCATGTTCCAAAGTGCTACACGATATTCTTTCTTGTTTAACCAGTTTGCAGCTGCCTCACTGTAGGTCGAGCAGAATTTTTATTACTGGTGCCTTGGTAGCTACTGTATGCTACTACAATTGTCAGTTTGTCTCAAGCCATATAAGGCTAACCAGAAACTAAGCCATTTTGAATAAATAATGATGCCTTTTCAAGCCTGCAGAAATTTAACTTGGCACTAATTTTGCATCTCTTAATTGGTATTTTTTTTTTAATAAAGAATTTTCACTCATCTTTTATTTTAACTTCTACAGGTGTGGGATAGGCGATGCTTTATCTCAAAAGGGAAAGCAGCAGGGGTCTTGATGGGACATCTAGAAGGCATTACATTCATAGACAGTCGTGGAGATGGCCGGTATTTTATTTCTAATGGAAAAGATCAAACTACCAAACTATGGGATATTCGAAAGATGTCTTCTAACGCCAAAGATTAGTAAGATTATTGCTTCCTCTCCCCTTCTCCCAACACAAACTTGCACACACATCCCCTAGATTTTTGCTTATATGCTCTTTAATTGCTTCAAGTCTTTCCTCTATGTCTATATTACTATGCTATATTTTTAAACCATTCTAGTTAGGAATTGATCGTTTCAAATTCTTATTCCATGTGACAAACTTGTAGTTAATACTTTTGGTTGATGGTGAAGCTTCAGTGGAGCGAAGTAGATATTCAAACTGATCGATGCTAACAATTTTGGAGTTGCATGTTGTTCAATTTATCGAATATGGGTTGGATTGTTAACAGGCAACTGCAATAGCAATTTTCTATTTTGGTTTTGCAGCTTAACATAAACCTGAAAAAAATGAAATATAGTTTGGAATTAGGTCAGAAGATGTTTACTCTTACAGTATGTCATCTCTAGTGTGTAGCATCCTCCAACTTGGCTATGGAGGCCTTGTTCTACATATTTTTATAAAATTATTTTTCTGAATGAAGAAGATTGGATTTTCAATAAAAGCAAATGGACTTTTGATGATGAATTAACAAATTAAAGGTTTTGGGTGGGGGGTGAGCATACGTATTTCTAATTTACATTGCTTCATGCACCTAACTGCATTGCTTGAGCGTGTTTTGAGTTTATTGTGTGAAATGACTGAATTTTTAACCTACCCAGATTTTGGAAAGGATATGAATTACTTGTATCTGAATTGATTGACGCTCTCCTGAGATCAATTTTGCTACTGACTTGTCTTTTCAATCAGCATTCCAAAGCGTAGATATTCTGACTGGATTACAGATGGATGGAGTGCCCACCCCATGCAAAAACATTAAAGCATCCTCGTGATCAGTCATTAATTACTTACAGAGGTCATTCAATCCTGCGCACGCTCATTCGCTGTTACTTCTCTCCGGAATATAGGTACTAGTCAATTATATTTGGCTTTGTTGCCTCAGTGCCGATACATGTTTTAATTTTGAGCCATTAAAATTCATGTTCTCTGTCTTGAATTTCCCATGAGCCAGGCCTGATGTCAGTCAAAGGATTGACCCAAGGTGTTATTCTTTCTGTTTATCTGGATTTACTGTTCAGATTACCCTAAAATTAGCTTAGCAGAAACACAAAAACAACTTGGAGTCTTATTACCTAGTTGGCAGCTGTAAGTTTTCCATCGGTAACATTTTTTACTGTGTCAATATTTGGTGAAGTACGATAAAATGTGTCTGTTGAAATTAGCTTCTAGGTGAAAGGGGACAGGACCTACCCAGTACACTGCCTGTTCAACAGTTTGTCTGATTTGGGACATTACTTTATCATCATGATAGTTTGTTTCTATGTGCTGATGATTGCAAGGGTTTCACCAATTTGATTATCACTTGTGTTGCAGCACCGGCCAGAAGTACATCTACACTGGATCTAGTGATTGTTCTGTTTATATTTATGATCTGGTATGTACTTGAATCAGCGCACTTCTTCAAAATCAACGTTGTATTCCTTTGGTAATGTTTTATTTCATAGTTGATGCAGCCAAATGAGATAAGTTCGATATTGTATGTAGGTGAGTGGAGCCCTAGTTGCAACACTTGATCATCATGAAGGTCTTGTAAGAGATTGTAGTTGGCATCCTTTTTACCCTATGATCGTCAGCTCTTCACGGGACTGTGTCCTTGCCAGATGGGAATTTCCCGGCTGTGGTTAAGCACCTGCTCCATCAAGATGAAGGTCTACAGAGGTGGGTTCTCTAGGAATTAGATAACTAAAAGTTGATTGTTTTGTATACATGATTTTGGTTCTCTTCTCCATAGCATGTGATCTATTGCCATTAAAACAAAATGAAACGTGCAGTTGGTGAAGGTAAAGAGCATCAGGTTCTTTTTTGTTTGGTGTCATTGATGCGGCTTGTATATAAACCTAATTGTGACAATGAGTTCAGCAGCCTCATAACATTGTTTCTGGTTACGAACTGCTGGGTGCTGCAGCCACCTTTCTCTATGTAGCTAGCTCATTACACTCCTGCAGCCTGCACATTCTGTAATCATACTTGCCCTTTTCCCCCTCAAATAAAGTCATAATCATGTAATGTTCGTCCATTTTCCTGCCTTGGAATGAAAAGAAATAATAATACTTTACGTTCTTAAAAAACTTTGAAACTATTCTTGAGGGCAATTCGGATTCTCATTGAAATTTATGAAAAAATTCAGCTCAAAATACTAACATAAATGAAGGGTTTTGGTCAGAGGTGAAAATAAGCTAGCACAGGGCTGATAATTATAAAGACATCTACCTTATATTAAATAAAATGGAGGCGTATTTTTCTATATCATAATAAATTGATATTTTACTAATCTTTTTCGGTGTCCTTTGAATGTTTTACTTTTCCATGGAAATTGATGCAAGGTTTTTATGTAATGAAAGTTGGCCTCTTGGTGTTGAATAAATAAGAAAAGTGAGGAGAGAGATGAATTAAAGATATGTTTTTTATAAAAAAAAATTAAATTAAATGTATTAATCCATTTCAAGAACCTCAATTAAATCTTTTTAAATAAAAAAACATCAAATCATTCGATATAATTTATAGTTTTTGTTTTTTTTTTTTCAAAAGTCAAGTACCTTGAGAATTTTAAATGAATGTCCATATATTTAAAATATTTTTTTATTTATAATGATGTTATACACGCACACGGGGGTTTCAGTCGGTTCCCATTTCCAAATCCAAGACGACGGCAACACCAAAAAAAGATGGCATCAGCGACAACAAGAGTGATATTTAGGGTAGTGGTGGGGATTCTAGCCATCCTCGTTCTCTTCTACGTGGGTCGTCCTCTCTACTGGAAAATCTCCGCTACTGTTCAAGAGATCCGCGAGAACAAACGCACCGTCAAACAAGGTCTGTCTGTCTGCCTGCACCACCATCATCTCCTTCATCTAATCATTTTTGAGATTCCGAATCTGAATGAATTGTGTTGTTATTATTCTTCACAGGCATTTCTCAGATTGTCTTCGAAGCCCAGAAATCGGTTGGCTGGTTTCACGATGAGTCTGGTTCTGGAGCCCGCCAGAATCGGCGAGTCAGGTCGCTCTTTTAATTTTTAAACCCTTTTCTTTTATTTTTTAATTAGTGCTTAATAAATTATTGTTATTATTATTATTATTATGTGTAAGATCTGCTTCTTTGGTGTACTGTAATGGTTTACGAAGGGTTTTATTGAAATAATAAAAGAGTAACTGAACTAATTAGAAATAAATACATCAATGAAATGATTAGTGCTTGCTTTTGCTTGATTTAAGGTTAATTGCATTGATGATACTTGAATTTTGATTAATTGTATTTTATTGCTAATATTAGTCCGAACTCTTCAGATACACCCATTTATTTATACATATCATCTCTAGCACTTAGGCTTGATTCATGAATCCACAACATTGCAGCCTGCAGATGTTAGAATGATCTTCGGAGCATTGCTTTGCTTTTTGTTGAGTGAGTGAAACATCTTAGTCATGAAACTCGGTCTAACCTAGCGGATGAACTTGGTGACATACCAATCCAAAACATAGTCTAGGTTTTTACTTCAAATTGTTGTTTTTTTTTTTTTTAGGTCATTTTAGTTTTAAAAAATCATTCCCTTAAAGGGATTTTTTATTTATTTAAAAAAAGCATAGCTTGGGTTGCCCCACTAATTTGCTAGGCAATCTGCTCAGCCACAACATGGATTTTTTTTGGGCTGAGTTGATCTCGAGTTGGGTTTTATAACTAAAGAAAGAAAACAGACTTGCTTCATATGCATCTTCTATGCACAAAAACATGGATTCGCCCGGATTTTGAGAATCAAAATGCTCAGATTAACTTTCTCCCCTTCTGGTATGAGAAAGTAAATTTTTAAATACAAAATTTGACCATCTACATATATATACACAAGTGTTCTCAATCAAGCAATCCCATCCTGATATTAGAAAGCTGACAAGCTATATGTCTTTTACCCACTGGCCAGTCATCATGCTTGCGAAGGCAACATTAGAACAGAGGCAGCCATCGACATTTTTTTTTAACCCAACAAAAAATAAAATAAAAAACAAAATGCTTTCCTGATTTATTAAAGAATTATTAAAGAGTTTTAGCTATTTTATGACGGAAGCAATAAGGCCTGCAACCAGGCCTGTACCGAGTCCGGCTTTCAAAAGTGACAGGAAGATGCTTGAAGTCAAAGTTCAAATACTTGATGTTAGAGGATTTAGAGCCTGCTTGGCTGGCTATGTAATGAATGCTTTTGGTTTCTTTTGGAGCTTGGGGCCTTCTCAAAACCCTAAGAAAGAAGAATTCAGCAACAATCCCATGTTTGTTCCAAAAATGTGCTCGAAGTCAAAGTTCAAATACTTGATGTTAGAGGATTTAGAGCCTGCTTGGCTGGCTATGTAATGAATGCTTTTGGTTTCTTTTGGAGCTTGGGGCCTTCTCAAAACCCCAAGAAAGAAGAATTCAGCAACAATCCCATGTTTGTTCCAAAAATGTGTGTGTGTGTGTGTGCGTGTGTGTGTGTGTGTGTCAATCGATAACAAAACTCGAACTTGATACTTTCGAACTGAATTAATTTTTTCCTCCCCGACTGAGCCAACTCTTTGGGAACGATTGGGGCGTTACGAGCATGCTAGGGTGTTATGCCAAGTCCCTTGAACTTCCTACCAAGCTAGTGTTATGCCAAGATCCCTTAAACTTTAAACCAAATTACGCTACAGATAAGCTGTGTCAATTATTTCAAGAACTTCATGGAGACGACGATATAATTGTCTCGAATCTCAATTTGCCCGACCGACAACCCAATTAATCAAAGAACAGGAATGCTAGTTGACACGGCTTGGGAAATATCAGATCAAAATTATTGGGGCACTAGATTTTGGTCGGAAGGTTATGTGCAGTTGCAATTCTGAATCCAATCACATTGAGAAGTTAGGGGCCTAATAAATCTGATATGACCAAGGAGATGATATTTCGAGCTGGCCTTGATGAACATGGCAATGCGGATCTAATCTCAAGTTAACCTCTACTTATGATTTGGTTTGAAAGGAGAAATTTATTGAGCAAGAATATTTCAATTTTTTTCCCACGATTAAGGATCGGTGCCTGTCCCCTCGGCTTCGGAGACATCCAATGACATAGAAAGTGGTATTAATCACTCTAGTTGATTTGGTAGATATAATTATAGAATAGATAGATAAAATCAAGTTAAAAAAAAATATCGACATATCAAATAATTTTTTTAAATAAAAATAGATATAAGTTATGATTATATTTTATCTTTAAAAACATAGTTTAAAGTACTTTTTATTTAGAAATATATTAAAATAATATTTTTTTTATTTTTTTAAAATTAACGTATCAAAAAATATTAAAAAAATTTAATTTAAAAAAAATTAATTTTTTTAAAAAATATTCTTAAATCACAAATACAATTAAAATTTTTTCAAAACTTTCCTTTTATATATATATATATATATATATATATAGAAGATAACATTAGTCGAGATCGAGGCATTGCGTTTTGAAAATATGTTTAAAAAATTTTGAATTTATTAAAAAATTAAATAAAAAGGGTACGTACGCAACTCTGTTTCCCATCACATCCTCAATTAATTTAACATTCGTACATTCAATGAATGAAGTCCGAGAAGTGGAAGTACTAACTCTTTACGATGACATGGGAGAAGTGAGAACGATGATTACACCTATCTATGGCAATGAATGGCCAGTAGCGTTCGAGGGAACATACATACAATCGAAGACTCTGTGGGTACGATTGGACGATACATGCATGCTAGCATGTTGTGCCAAGATCCCTCAAGACTTTCAGCCAAACAGATCTATTATTTTAAGTACTTTATGGAGACAATATGATAGAGTATCTCGTATTTTAGGTTTTGTTTATTTTTTAAAATTTATTTTTTTAAAAAAAAAATTTTGTGTTTATTTGTTATTAGAAAAATTGGTCAACAGAAAATACTTTCCAGTTAAAGAAAAACTTGGTTTTGTTTCTAGAAAAGTGTTTTTCTGAAAAATTTGGACGGAAAACACTTTCCGAAAATTATGAAAAATTTATAAATGTCATATTATTTGCTGATTATATCAAATTTGATTCTCAAACTTTTAATTGCTATATATATTTCATAAATTGTTTATGTATCGAACTTGGTCCTCTTTTTTTTATTGTTACTTATTTTATTTGAAATAATTTATGAAATGTTAATTATTATTATTTTAATTTTTTCATCTTTTATTTTTTTTATTTTGATCTCTATTATTTTGATTATTATTATTTATTTTATTTGAGATAATTTATGAAATTATATTTTTTTTCAATTTCATTCTCATTCAACTTTTTAATTTGTAACATTTGTTCCTTATTATTTTAATAAACTTGAGAAAAATAAAATATTAATAAGTTATTTTCCAGCTTATTTTCCATGACATAACCAAATACTGAAAAATATTTTCCAACTTATTTTTCATTACACTGCCAAATATCAAAAAATAATTTATTTTTTCAAAATTCACTTTCCTAACATTTATTTTTTAAAAAAAAACTACTTTTAAATAAACAAACCTAAATTAATTAATTTGCCTCGCCGACAACCCAGTTAATCGAAGAAAAGGAGTGCTTATTGACACGGCTTGGGAGATGTCAGAACAAGATTATTGGATTTTTACAGGGAAGGTGCAATTCTGAATCCATTCACACTGAGAAGTTGATGGCCCGAATCTGACTTGACTAAGGAGATGATCTCGGAGGGGGGGGCTGGACTTGATGAACACAATTAAGGATTGGTGACTGTCTCTTCAGCTTCGGAGACATCCTCTAACATGGAGTGGCAGTCATTAATCACTCCGAGTATAAATTTTTTCAAGATTCGAAGA
>Ga0325405_1006645_pt1 | contig 11678 bp, 7 predicted proteins | sample PopdelMetagenome_21_FD_205663 | JGI IMG/M metagenome (GOLD analysis project Ga0325405, IMG submission 205663) | Populus deltoides microbial communities from Bellville, Georgia, United States - Xylem-Control-R2 | ecosystem: Host-associated > Plants > Phyllosphere > Stem > Wood/Secondary xylem...
ACTCTCTTTAATCTAGGAGGCAATCCATCATTCTACAGTGATAATCACATGTTAGTTGACATGGATTTACTATCACTTTGTAACGTCAAACATTATATTGGCCACAGACGACTGTTCTCTCTAAATGTGCTAAAAAGAGTCTTGGTGAAACAAGAACTAGCTGGAAAAGGCCCCGCAATCAATGACAAATACCTGGAGTGGTAAAGTTACAAGACAGTTAGTGGCCCATCGATGAGAAACCAAGAAGCTAGGGCGTCGTAGGACAAGGTTGATATTGCAGGGAACAAAAGTAGAAGGGCTAAAAAATGAAGAAGAGTTGAGGAAGAAGGTTGAGCAGCTACAAGCTGAGTTAGAAGCTAGAAAAAGGCAACTAGAACTTCCATGGAATGTCTTCCATTCTGTAAAAAAGAAAGGGCCAGCCCTGATTTCAAGACTATGATGCCTGTGTAGGGCAGGAAGTTCTGAAGAAGCCCTCCAAGCTTGTATCAGATCTGATGGACAATGGGATTTCTCCCAGTAATCTTAATTTTAGAACTGTTTTCTTTGGGCTAAACAGCAAAGGTAAGCAAAGTTTAGCTGCTAGACAAAATGGGCTTTAATAAGTAAGCACAAAAATATGCTTTTTGCTTTTGAACCCAAGATTTGTCTTTTGTTTTTCTAATTTTTCAATTTAAATTTTGAAATTAGTGCTTAAAAGAAATCACTCTCCTAAATGTATTATATTTATGAAGATTTAAGAAGAATTTAATTTTAATTGATATTCGAGTTAATTTGAAGATAAAAGAAAAATAAATGTGGGTTCTGATGGTAGATGTCTTGCTGAGAAAAAAGAAGAAAGAATTGCTCAGTAAAGCGACTTGTCGTTTCGTCCCGAGGACTTTAAATGACATGTCCCTCGTATAAGCTAAAAAAAACGACAGAGTGATACGTGTCAGAAAATGAAGGCATGTGGCAGTGACAAAGCAGCACCGTGGTCGCCAAGAGAGTCTAGAATCTCCTCCTCAAAACACGAAACGTAGCAGCTTAATACTAATAATCTCCTGACAAATCTAATCTTCATCTTCTAAGATTGTATTGTGCACGAAGAAGGTCAAAAGCAGCAACAGGTGAGAGACAATGGGGTGGGTGTGGAGAGACGACGACGAGTCGGACGATTCCTTTCAAAAAAACCCTAATTATTCCTCTTCATCTTCTGGTGAGGTATGTTCCACGAGGACGGTGGTGAGGTCGCAGTGCAAGACGGAGGAGGTTGAGCCTGGAAAGTTCGTTAGAAAGTGCGAGAAAACCGAGGAGGTCCTTCGTGATTGCCTTGGAAAGTAAGTTGTTTTAGATTTTTTTTTAATTTTTTTTGTGGTTTCTGTTTGTTTCCTGAGAAAAATAAAATTAAAACGAAGGAAATTTGTGGCCATTGATTAATTTTTATGATTGATTTCGTCTGCTATAATTGATGGAGAGGTTTTAATTTTCTTTTTCTTTTTTTCTTTAAGAGTTATGAATTTTTAATTTCCTAAATATACAGAAATTGAAGAATTTTGGTTCTACTGAGTTTTCAATTTGCACATTAACGTGGATGGTAAGCAGTAGATGAGGGGGGTTGTGTTAGTTCATGGAAGGTGTCTGGAGTGTTTTGGAAGAATTTGGGAATGATAAACATGATTGCAAGAAATGAGAAGGTGCTGTTGAATTTATTTTTTTCACTCGAATTATTAGAAAGTTAAGCTTTTGATGGGGAGAGCAGTTGAATTTAGAGTTCAAAGAAACTCATGAGCTCCAAAGATGCATGAATTTGACCGAAAGTTGAAAATAGATACCCAACGTCTTGGATGTTATTAGCTTTAAATATATGGTTTCAATTTCAACCACTAGCGTCTTTTCTTGGAGAAGATGTGATTTGGTATTTGAGGAATGAGCATCCGCGACATCATGTATATGAAATACTGGTGCCTCTTGCCCCATATTCTGATTAAATCAACTTCTTTGAATTGTGTAAGTTTTGGGAAATTGGTGGTGAAGACCCACTACTGTAGCTAGCAGAATTAGCTTAATGGTAGAGCGTTAGATGCTGATTTTGGAAATTCAATGGGAGGAAGTGCCTTGCCTTGAAACACGTTGTGTGTGTATTTGAACAACTTTAGGACGTGTTAAAAAAGGTTTACTTTTGTGTAGGGAAATATAATAGTTCATATATGCATATACTGAATTCAGGATCCATATAGATGATCCCAGGGCCAATGCACATGTTTATTTGTTTGTGTCCTAGTTATTCTGGCATCAGAAAAATAAAATCAAAGAAACTGTTGCAGACACCTGAATTTTATGAAATGCTTATACAGACAGTTATCCATCTAAGGATTCATGTTAAGAAGTAGCTTTAGTTCAGGGATACTTTATGGTATGAAACATGGCTGGTGAAGCAAATGGGGCAGTCAGTGAGGCTTTTGATAACTGATACAAAAGAGTCACAAGAGAGGAGATAAATTTTGGAACAAATGCATTTGTGCGATTGTAGAGGTAGCTTTGACTGAAAATCTGTTTGGAAAAATCTAGAAGTTGAAGGTCACAGATAAGAAACACAATGGGCAAGCTTTGAAAAAAACATGTGATTTCCTCGTGTGTAACTCAATATGGAAATGAATAGAGACAATGACTTGGGCAATGATATTAGATGGTTTGGTTGAGCTAATTTAACCAGTATTGGATCTGAAAATTTGGTTCAAGCTTGGCTCTTAAAACAAATTGGGTTATGGAACAAAAGTGACTTGGTTTTCTTTTAACAAAACTATATAGTCTTTGAGAACAGAAAACGTTGTGGGTTAGGAATTAGAATTATTACCCTTTGTTTAATGAATGAGATCCAAGTTTGAGAGATTTGTAGTACCGCGAGTCTAGCTGCATCTGCTTTATTTATTTGTTTGTTTTCTTTTCTTTTCTCTTAATTTGCTGCTCATATTGTGCATTAACTTGGCAAGATACATTGAAAATGCTCTTGGTGATGGTATAACCTCATCTGTTAAAGGTTATAGAAATTTGTCTAGATTTCTATTACATACATTTCTCTTAAGAATGTTTGATAACCTTAGCATAGGTACTATTTGATTCATGGTCATATTTTCATTTTCTTCTGGGTATAATTGCTGATTGAAAGGTTTTGTAACACATAATATGTCTTAATTGATGGTTCGATATCTTGCTGTGTCTTGACCTGCCTAAACATTTCAGTTCACCCAGCACATCGAGGTACTGGTTTGACACTTTTTTGCTTGTTGCAATTAGGCCTGTTGAAGTGCTGAAATCTAACAAAGAGTATACTGAAGATGATGTTACAGAGCAAGTGGTTAGAGGGTTGCTCCATCCAGGAAAGTTTGAGGATGTACCATTTGACTTCCATGGGCTTCGAGGTGATATTCAAGACATAGAACGTCACTTCCTTGGTGGCATCAACCGTTTCTTTGAAGCAGCTGAAGAGATGAAGAACAACTTCTTTGATGTTTTTGGCGACTTCCATAATGGGAATTCATCATCCTCACCATCTAAAAGGCGAGGGATACCTGTCGAAGGCCATCCGCTGACAGAAGCCTCTCCTAAACCAAAGGAGCCAAACTCCGGAGATGTTGACCTTTCGGGTTTGGCAAGAGATGTTTAAAGTAGAATGTTCAGTAACTGCCAAAGTTAACTTATGTCCTTAATCTGCGTTTTATATGAATATGTAGTAGCCAAGTACACTATTCGCTTTTAAAATGGAAAGGCAACTCATTAATGCGGATAAAAAGTTTGATATCCATGTAATCTTGATGCTCTTTTGAGGTGATGCATGGTGCTGAACTCTTCTTAGTTCTTGCATCTTCTTCATCCCACGACATGAATATGTTTCCCCTTTCACAGCTGGGTTCTATGAGAGTGTACGCAATCCCTTTTTTTCCCTGGATGATATGTGTATCCATATCTGCCATTAGGTTTTATTAATGATACAGCATGATCCTGATTTCCAGAGCCAATCATGATCCATCAATCTGCAGATGTGCTTTGTTTTTGCATTTGGTTCTTTATAGAAAATCTGGACATCATCTGGTTACTACTTGTTTCTTTATTGATTTACTGAGTTTGGATCTCTGCTTGATCTTTCTTGAGATCATGGAGTCTTCCACCTCCGACCTTGCTCCTTGTTCAGTATTGGAGGGATATCAAATCAAGCTAGGGGAAAATTTTGATCATGGGGTTTTTGACTGGAGACTTTCGCACGTTTTGTTTGAAATCAATATGGTGGAGGTTGTGCTGCTGACATAACGTGTGCAGTCTTCTCCGATACAGATTTTTAATGACTGCATAATGCTTATTATTACACCAGCATCCATGCTTTGGCCAATGGGAAAACTAATGTGGATACCGAAAACTCGTCGAATTGATGAGCACTGACTCTTCTTTTTCTGGGCTTAAATGGTGGAAAGACCTCTTGATAAGGCAAGCAATAAACCTATGATGTGACCAATTGTTTGTCCTTTCATCTTATTTTCTAAACCATTATCAAGTAATCATCATGACTGCTTGCTTGTAAACATAGAGAGAAGGGGGGAGGTCTACCGTAACAGGTCTGACCAGTAAGAGATGACAATTGTAATTTTTTTTTATTATTATTAATGTTAATGTCCGGATCAACTTGTATACTTCGACTAATCCTACAGATTCTGAAGTTAACGACCATGTATATTTCTAGTGAACATCATATGAGCAACCACAGGATTCGAACCTGAAACCACAAAGAGAGCAAATTTCTTAATCCCAATCTTTTACCACTGGACCATCTCCTAAATGATTTGTTTGTAATATTTAATTTACCTTGTCTAGGTAGGGTCTTTTATGAAATTGGATGAAAGATTTTAGGATTCTTGTTGAAAAACATGGTTTTATTTAATAACAATAATAGTTGTAAATAATTGTTATTGTTATTAGTATTTATATTAACTAACTATTAATGATAAAAGTGATTGTGTTGTAGTATAACTTTAAATTTTATATAAAACAAAGTCTAAATTATTACAATTAAAATTAAAAAAAATTAATTATCAAACCTCAAACTCATAATTAAAAATGTGATATTTGAACATAATTTTTAATCTCAAATTAATGCGCGTGTTTTTTAAACATTGTTTTTATTTATTTGTATTTTTTAACTTGTTAATGGATGATTTGAAATTTAAATAACTTATTCACATGTTAATTAACGATTTTAAATCATTCTTATATAAAATAAATATTAAAATGCATAATACGTAAGACAACTTTAAAATCAACATAATAATTAGCTAAATCAATATTACAAAAGTAATAAAAATAACTCTTAACTAAAAAAATAACACAATATAATCATACACAACATAATAATAAATCTGAGTCTATCTATGTTTTATGCGATAACTAGTGGATTGATCAACTTCATTAATAGCACAACTTTCACTTCTATGTGTGATTTTATCCTCTGAGACAACATTATCTAGGCTCAATGTCTTTTATAACAGATCAAGTGTAGCACGACATGTCTCGAACAAAAAAATGCATAATAATGAGCAAGTCCATCATCCTCATTGAGATCATAAAGATTAGCCGCTACACGTTGACCATCATGTAATAATTGTTCAATTTAATATGAAGCAAATAGAAATTATAAATTCATAAATAAAATGCAATGGTTTTGTCGAAGTTTATAAAAATTAACAAATACTTACAGCATTTTGAATATGACATGTATATAGCTCATATTTCACCTCCTCACATGGAGGAACCTATGCTGGGTTTGATATAATGATTCATCATGTTATACTCAAGTATTAGCCCCCGTATTCCTTCTCATAAATTACAGGATGCACTTCTCTAAAAATAAGATTTATTCATGCATCCCACAATAATTCAGAATTGTAATTTTATTATGTAATTGTTATTCTGAATAACAATTATTAAAGAATCACTATTATAAATAACAGTTATATTAAAATTGTGATTCAGAATCACGGTTTGTATTTAAACTATTATTTTAAATTATAATTATTTAATAATTACAATTTAAAATAATAATTCTTTCAAGACTACATTATTTTTCCTATACTTTTCAAAACTATGTCATTCGTTATTCCTTAGTAACTTTCTTCTAACTATGTTGTTTTTTTTAAAAAAAAAATCTTAAGGTGATTAATTTTTATACTTGGGCAGCATTTGTTTATTGGAAAGTAATTTTCGGAAAATTACTTTTCAAACTTTCCTGTGTTTGTTTGCCATTAGAAAAATTGATCAACGAAAAACACTTTCCGATCAACCAAAAACACTTTCAGGTCAAAGAAAAATTTGATTTGGTTATTAGGAAAGTGTTTTCCTTTTATTTTGGGCGGAAAATACTTTCTTGAAGTTATGAAAAATTTAGAAATGTTATATTATTTGCTGATTATATCAAATTTGGTCCTCAAACTTTTAATTGTTATATATATTTTGTTTTGAATTTTTGTTTTTCAATTTCATCCCTTAGAATTTAATTTTTATATTAATTTTGGTCGTCATTTTTATAATTGTTATTTGCTTTTTTCTTATCATTTTTTAATTGAAATTTTTTATCTATTAAATTTGATCTTCATTCTTTTGACTGTTACTTATTTTATTTGAAATAATTTATGAAATATTAGTTATTATTATTTTAATTTCTTCATCTTTTAATTTTTTTTATTTTTTAGATTTGATCTCTATTATTTTGATTATTATTTATTTTATTTAAGATAATTTATGAAATTATATTTTTTTTCAATTTCATTCTCATTCAATTTTTTAATTTGTAAAATTTGTTTCTTATTATTTTAATAAACTTGAAAAAAAATAAAATATCAATAAGTTATTTTCCATGATATAACCAAACACTGAAAAATATTTTCTAACTTATATTTCATTACACTATCAAATATTGAAAAATAATTTATTTTTTTTATAATTTACTTTCTTAAAATTTATTTTGTAAAAAAAATTATTTTAGAGTAAACAAACATTACTTTGACTTAAAAAAGCAGAACACAACCGGAGAATGGCGGTTGCGTCCTTCGACGACGCGGCCCTACTGGAATCCAGAATGTCCAGCTGCACAGGCCTTGGACAAATACAAGAATCACATTCACCAAAGTTTCCGAGAAGTTAAAAAAAAAAAAAAAATTTGAGAAAAATATCAATCTCAACCATCAATTTCACAAAGGACCCACCATCTCAAACTCAAACTATACACTACGCTCTACACCATAGTCTAGCCCATTGAACGCGTTATTTTATATGCAGATTTTGAAACAGGAAAGCCGGTATGTCCTTCTTTCCTTACACCTTCCTCTCCATTTCTGTCAAAACAAACAATGAAAGGGAAAGAACCCTCAACAATGTACTACTACAAATATATATTTATGTGTGTGTCAACTCGAAAATCTTTCTCAAAGCTAGTGAAGACCTGGTAAAACCAATCTTCCAACACACAACACGCACATTGACTTTGTCTTGTTGTTGAATTTCTGCTTCTCTGGCGTCTCTTTTTTTTTTAAATGGCGGGCTTTCATGACCCTATTTATTGAATCGTTTTTCATGTAATACTATTCATTCATTCGACTTCAAATTCTAGAAACTGCCCACTGTATTTGTGAATGACAAGGTTATAATATATATAGATTGCAGTGTTCAGGATTTTTGCAAGGGAGGCTCTGGTGCTTTTTTTTTTTTTTTTCTGGGGCTGACTCTTGTGTTTTGCATACATTTGAGTTAGAGGGAGTTGGTGGAATCAAGGTTTTGTGTCAAGTGTTTCTCGTTTGGTAGTGCTTGAAGAAGAAATACTCTGTTGGGTTGATATCATTAGTTAGTAATTGAAAGAGTTTATTGGTGTCAGTTGAGACGTCATTTTGATCTTGTTCACTTCAAAATCACACACACTTCAGGGAGTAAAGAAGTGGGGTTTTGTTATATGATAGAGAACTTAATATGGGGAATAGTAATTGTATTGGATCAAGGTTTTCGAAGGATGGTCTTTTTCAAACAATTTCCTCTTCGATTCGTTGGTCTCGATCGACGGACTGCTCGATCATTCATAGTAAGAGAGAAAATGGGTCCTTGACTAAAGTGCAAGAACTTCCTGTCCATGCTCAAAGGAAACCTCCGGAACAAATGAAGATAGTCAAGGAAGAGACTGAACATGTAACACTACAGGCAAAGCCCAAGGAAGGGGCCACTAAACCATCAGAGATTGTGATGAAGGTTAAGGAGGAGAGTAAGCCAGCCCAGGCAGCAAGTGACAAGGAAGAGAAAAAACCAGCGGTGCCCGCAAGACCAAACAAGCCTCTTGTTAAGAGGACACCAAGTGCAGGGCTTGAGGTAGATTCAGTGTTGAAGACAAGAACCGGTCATTTGAGGGAGCACTACAACTTGGGGAGGAAGCTTGGACATGGCCAATTTGGGACAATTTTTCTATGTGCGGAGAAAGCAACTGGAAAAGAGTATGCCTGCAAGTCGATCTCAAAAAGGAAGTTATTGACATCAGATGATGTGGTTGATGTAAGGAGGGAAATTCAGATAATGCATCACTTGGCGGGGCACCCTAATGTTGTCTCTATCAAAGGAGCTTACGAGGATGAAGTGGCAGTTCATGTTGTGATGGAATTATGCGCTGGTGGTGAGCTCTTTGATAGGATTATCAAGCGAGGACATTATACAGAAAGAAAAGCAGCTCAGCTCACTAGGACTATAGTTGGTGTTATAGAAGCCTGCCATTCCTTAGGGGTCATGCATCGGGATCTCAAGCCTGAGAACTTTCTCTTTGTCAACGAGAGTGAGGATTCACCTCTTAAGGCAATAGATTTTGGATTATCAGTATTCTTCAAACCTGGTATGTTTCTGACTTTCAGTAGCTTTCCTTCTTTTAAGATCATATCACTTGCTTAACTATTCGCATCATCACCTTCCAATTATGCATACTGCATTAATTTCCATGAGTTTCCCACAAGTCATTCATTCAAACACTAGAGGAAAAGTTGAGCATTAATATTTTTCCCATGTTCTACGAACAATAAATGAAGTCCATAATAGGCACACTTGAATACCATCTATTGCCACTTAGATTCTTAGAATAATAAAAACTATAAAGGACTCCAGATCCTGATCCTTTTAACAGATAATCCCTATGTTTTTTCCTGCACAGATATTTTTTTTTTTTTGGTGATGATATATAGCATTAATCATGAGGATCTCATCTAAAATGATCTGCTCTATCAAGTTGAATATTGCCAGTCCTATATTGCAGGGGAGATTTTTAACGATGTGGTTGGAAGCCCATACTATGTTGCACCTGAAGTATTGCGCAAGCGCTATGGTCCAGAAGCAGATGTTTGGAGTGCTGGAGTGATAGTTTACATTCTCTTATGTGGGGTACCTCCATTTTGGGCTGGTAAGAGTTTTCTAATGTCTGTTACTTCTAGGATATATGCATAATATTTTCAGCAATTTGACTTCCAGTTCTTATGCTTTCTTTGATGATGACATAGAAAAGGAGCATGATATATTTGAGGAGGTTTTGCATGGTGATCTGGATTTCACATCAGATCCCTGGCCTAATATCTCTGCAAGCGCAAAAGATTTAGTCAGGAGAATGCTTGTCAGGGACCCTAAGAAGAGACTTACTGCCCATGAAGTTCTTTGTAAGTTGTGATACATTTGTTCAATTAGTCTCCTTCCCTCCATCCAGATTTTATCACTGAAATATGAGACTTGTGAACTCACAGGATTCATAGCTGGTCAAGACCCTTGGCATTAGATGGCATGAGGCATACTATATATTTACTTCATATATCATAGAAATGATTAGTCTAGATTGCTGAAAGTTAAGGGTTAGGATGCCAAGTTGCTTGCAATTAGCTTTCAGATCGAAATATATTGATGAGCTTGAACATTTGTGATTTATTTAGATTGAATAACCTGGTTGAGCTGAACTTTCACCTGGTTCGTTACCGCATTTCAGTTCCAGGCCTAATTTGGCACCTCTAGATAAGATGGCTTTTGATTCATGTGATCAGCTGTTTAAACTTGTCATTTATGTTCATTCAATTTATTGTCTACTATCATCTCAGCAGAAATATTTTCTTGGGCTTTCATTTGCTATAATGTTAAAGCTCTGTTATATATGCCACTGCTGAACGCATATTTTGGTTCCCTGCAGGTCATCCTTGGGTTCATGATGACGGGGTGGCTCCAGACAAGCCTCTAGATCCTGCAGTCTTAAGTTCCTTGAAGCAGTTTTCTGCAATGAACAAGATTAAGAAAATGGCTCTTAGAGTAAGTCTGGCAATTATATCCTCACTTGTTGAATTCCACACTTAGTTGTCCTCAAGGAATGGAAGTTTTCTTCACTCACAAATTGTGTAATATTATTGTAAACGAAGAGTGCATGTTCCTCTTCTTGACTTAACGTCTATTTTCTGTAGATCATTGCTGAGAACGTGTCTGAAGAAGAAATTGCTGGATTGAAAGAGATATTTAAGATGATAGACACAGACAATAGTGGTCAGATTACTTTCGAAGAACTCAAAGTGGGACTGAGAAGATTCGGTGCTAATCTCTCCGAGGCTGAGATTTATTCTCTACTGCGAGCAGTAAGATCATCCAAAACTATCTAAGAATTCTGAAGTACACACATGAAAATCTCGGTCAATCCTTGACATAAAATTGAATTATGGGACTCCCTCCTACAATTTCTTAACTTCTATTCACATGATTGAAGTACTGCTACTGCTGTGGAACTTAGTCATAACGTCTCTATGTCCTGGTTTTGATAGCTTGTTGATGCCTTGCAACCTCAACAAGTGTCATTTGCTAGTTCAAATTGCTGACAGAATATCATTATCAAAATGCCCCCTAAATGTATCAACTGCGAGCATATTTTTGTCTAACCTTAGACCTTGCATACCTCAAGGATCAAGATTTTGATTCACTATCGAACTCAATCCTCCACATTTGGAAATTCAACACGGTCTTGCAAGAATTAGAAGGAATGTTGAAGTACTGGTTTTATGCAGCTGCTTCTGTAAATCTTGACATCTATGTTTGTTTCAAAATTGCAGGCAGATGTTGATAACAGTGGCACAATAGATTACAAGGAGTTCATAGCTGCCACATTACATTTAAACAAAGTAGAAAAGGAAGATCATCTATTTGCAGCCTTCTCATATTTTGACAAAGATAACAGTGGCTATATCACTATAGATGAACTCCAACAAGCCTGTAGCGAATTTGGTATGGATGATGTTCACTTAGAAGAAATGATTCGAGAAGTTGATCAAGATAATGTGAGTACTTCTTTATTATGAAGCTGTTTCCATTGATGGTAGAAACTATTCCAATCTCCAAAAACATTTTGATTTTACTGTTTTTTTTTTTTTTTTTTTCTGGTTGCTATATTGCTGGTTCAATGCTTGGAAACATGGCAGGCTCAACTGATTTTGCGTTTGCTTTGTGTTTACAGGATGGTCGCATAGATTTCAATGAATTTGTGGCCATGATGCAAAAAGGCAACACTGAACTGGGAAAGAATGGTTTACAGGGTAATAATTTTGGCATTGGATTTAGGGAGGCACTATCAGTTTATTAACATGGTGGTGAGGTTGTTCTTCTGGAAATAAATAATTTAT
>Ga0325405_1006646_pt1 | contig 11677 bp, 11 predicted proteins | sample PopdelMetagenome_21_FD_205663 | JGI IMG/M metagenome (GOLD analysis project Ga0325405, IMG submission 205663) | Populus deltoides microbial communities from Bellville, Georgia, United States - Xylem-Control-R2 | ecosystem: Host-associated > Plants > Phyllosphere > Stem > Wood/Secondary xylem...
AAGGGAGGGAGGAGAGGGTGGAGGTTGTGCTTGAATAATTTTTTCCACTTGAAAAGATGAGCTAGTGTAATATATTCTTCATGTTCTCTGTTTTTCCTTTCTGTCCTACCGTTCATGTCTATAAATAGGCATCAAGAAAGCATTGCAATGTGTGGAAAATACATGAGAGAAAGAGTGGGCGAGTTTGAGAGCTTGTAATCTTCTTGTTATTTTGAAATAAAAACAGTGTGTTTTATCTTTTCTAAGTATTTAAAAGCCACCACCAATTGTTTTTCCCACTAACAATTAGTATCAGAGCCTCGTTGATCAGAAAATAGAGGAGTTTCTGGGATATACCCGAATTTTCAAAATTATCCAAAACACATTTTGACCATTCTACGGTGTAGAGTTCATCTATACGAACTTATCGGTACAAAAATTAGATTCATTGGAGCAAGGGGTGTCTCATATGCGCCTCCTGAAAATCCAGCACTGTAGCCCTCGCGCATCCGACACGCTTAGAGGAAGAAGACTACTGAGCCACACGCACATCATATTTGAGCCGCGCCGAGCCTCCTAAGTTGTACCCTAACCGAGCCGCTTAACCGCCAATCGAGCCAATCTGAGCCAAACAAACATTCCCAGAACATTCCCAGTTCAACTGCAGCAAACCCCTCGACATCCAAAATCTTTTCTTTGACCGGTTCATCTTATTTCTGACCCTACATTTGTGGGCATTCTGAAACCATCTACAGTGTCCGTTTTGCCAAATTCAACTCCCAGAAAGTGATATAGTCATTTAAAGAATAAAATGACTACAGAAAATGCACAAACACTTATCCCAAAGCTGACCAAAAACAACTATGATAATTGGTTTATAAGATTGGAGGCATTTCATGGTTCTCAAGAGTGTATAGAGATTGTGGAATATGGTTATGATGAACCAGAGTCCTAAAAAGCAGAAGAATCATTACAAGAGACACAAAAACAAGTCTTGAGAGCCAATAGAAAGAAAGACAACACAATAAAGACTAGCATTTATCAAGGTCTTGATGAAGCCACATTTGAGATCATAGCTTCCGCAGAAACATCAAAAGAAATATGGGAGGCTCTTCAACAAAAATATAAAGGTGCTGGCAGAATCAAGAAGATTCTTCTTCAATCTTTGCGAGGTGAATCTGAATAATTACAAATGAAGTCATTAGAATCTATTTCTGAATATCACACGAGAATTATGGTGATAGTCAATCACATGAGAAGAAATGGAGAAGCCCTTTCAGATGCTCGGATTATTGAGAAAATTTTAAGATCCCTAAATCCAAAATTTGATTTTGTTATTGTCGCTATTGAAGAATCCAAAGAATTGGACAAGTTGACAATGGATGAGCTTATGAGTTCTTTACAAGCTCATGAACAAAAGATAGTAAAAAAAGATAAGGCAATTGAACATGCCTTACAATCAAAGTTATCTCTCAAGGAGGGTAGGGAGATTTCAACAATTGGATATACCACTCAAGGAAGCGGTCAACAAAGCTGAGGGGGATTTAAACGATTCCAATGAAGAGGATCTTGGAACACAGAATTCAGAGGAAGAGGTGGTAGAAACACCATTAGAGGAGGTCGAGGATAACAAACATTTACTCCTAGAGGAAGGGGAGGCAGTTATAACAACTATGATAAGAGAAATATCTAGTGTTATAAATGCAATCAATTTGGGCACTATAGCATTGAATGTCGAAGAAAAGCTCCATCAGAGGTAGAAGGAGAAGTCAGCTATGTAGATAATAATATCACCATAAGAGGACCAGTTGCATTATTAGTCCAACAAGGACTAGGTGAGAATCAGGAGTGTCGCACGTGTGCGGCGTCGCGGCAAAAACATACACCCTCAAAATATGATCTAATGCGGCAAATATGGGGAGACAAGGTATTCTTGTCTTTTATTAGTGGAAAAATGGAATGGGAGTCACTACCTAGTATTTTGGTCATTAGGAACCCTAACTGGTCTCAGAGATCGGGTACGGGGACTGGTTGTGTAAAAGGAAGGTGTTAGCACCCCAAATACGCCTTACCTAAGGTAAGCCACATTGTTTTATTGTATGATAAAATCTAAGGTCTTGTCATGTTTTCTAGTTGGTGGTCCATCTATGGTTTAAGAAAAGTTCTCCTCAATAAGGAGATCCTTATCTTAAGGGGTAATTCTGATGTCAATAAAAGAATTTAATATCTAGAATACGTCTTGCGTATAAGGTCGTAACCCCAGTTATTAAAAAAAACAAAATAATTTTTTTAGAATTTTTGAAATATTGGCCTAGTTCTCGTGACTTTAATAAACTGGTTATTAAAGTCAAAATGCATGCTAATACATATTTTTTGAAATTTTCTTTGTTGTATGAAAATACAATATGATTTTTTTTAATTTTTGAGAGACTTAGCTGTATGCATGAAAACAAAAATTTTTATTTTATTTTTATTTTTTTACAAAAACCGAGTATTTTAATACCAAATTTGTATTTTTATAGTATAAAAATACAAACCAATGTTGATTAAAATACAATAGAAATATTTGCGGAAAATCACAGCCTTTTTTGAAATAATTTTTGAAGAATTTTTGGGGCTGGGTCCAGCCCGGCCCAAATGGCTGGGCTGGACCCAGCCACCCATGTGGGTTGACCAAGCCATGCACGCGTAAAATTCTATGCGTGCATGGAACATTACAAAGTAATTACCTTCGCACTGTTCATCCTTCGTTTTTTGCAGATAGCTGTTATTAACAGAGTAAAAACGAAATGGCGATCTTTTGGCTTACTTTCGTCTCCTGTTTCTTTTTTTTTTTCTAGACAAAACTGGCGTCAATTGTTGCGAAGAAAGGACATGAACATACCTGCTTCTGGGGAAAGGAAACCGATGGTGGTGTTAACCTCCCCTGCTGTCTTTGCGTTTTGGCTTCGCCGTTCGATTTCTCCTACTGCTGTTCCTTTGCTCTTTGGTTTCTATATCCTCAAGCGCCCTTCTTTTGTTTTTCCTGAATTTCTCACTGTGTTCTCTCCTCTGTTCTTCTTTCTCCTCTCTCGTTTCCCCTGTCTCGTTCTTTTTCTCCCCTCCTTTGTGCAGTGCTGGTGCGTTTGTGATGGGTAATGGCAGTGGCTGCTGGACGAAGTAGATGATGAGCTGATCACGATGGCGTTGGCAGTGCTGGTGCGACTCTCTCCCCTTCTTTTTTTTTCCCCACTGTCACCTCTCCTTTCTCCCTTTGTTCTCTTTTTCCTTTTGTCGTTCTCCCCTTTATTTCATCGTCTTTCTCTGGCTTTTATAAGCCAAAGAATGGCCTGCAGTGCAACGTCCAACTTGGTAACGGCATGTAGAGGAATAGTAGCCGTGAAACATTCCCCATAACTGAAGCAATCTGCTGTTTTTGTTGTTGAAATGGCTCCATTGATAGCGCTCATTCACTGTCGAAACCGTTGCAGATGAAGAAGGTGATCAACAGTTCTCAAGGAAATGACGCCGTTTGCTAATTCAAAATGCATATTTCTGATTTGGTCCTTGGATGTTTTTTTGTAATTTTGTAATCAAGCCCCTCGGAAAAATTGTAATTAGGCCCCTTAATTTTAACACCTTTTCTGATTTAGTTCTTAGTTTTGAATTGTTTCAATTAAGTCCCTAATTGACCACCAAAATTTAATAATTATGCAATTAAACCCATGATTTGACCAAATCAACTCTTCAAAATTATAATTAGACCCTAGAACTTTAATTTCTTCCAATAAAAGCCTAAATTGATTTGAAAATCAATCTTTTCTTGTAATCAAACCCTCCATAAATTCAATTAAACCTTAGATAAAATTTACTTGAGTCCATAAATATTTGATTTTAAACTTTTCTTTCTCAACTTGAATTTTATTTGTCAACAGGACTCCCATCAGTAAAAAATATACTGTTAAATTTTAATATTTTGTATTTTTGAACCTTCTTAACCAATTTTGTCCTTTTTTCAGCATTCCAGTCCTTTTCTCGCTCCTATTATTTTTTGGATTTTTTTAAATATTTTTCATATATATTTTTTTTTGTATTTTCTCATTTTCAAATTTTTTTTGTGGAAACCCAAAAATGGATAACAACAAGAAAAACATATGGTATTTGGATTCTGGAGCTAACAATCACATGAGTGGTCAACGAGATCTATTTGGAGATCTAAATGAAACTGTAAAATGTCTAGTCATTTTTGGAGACACCTCAAAAGTTCCAATGAAAAGAAGAGGCAACATCCCAATTCGTTTGAAGAATGACGATCATAGCTACATTGCAGATGTTTATTATGTTATAGCCATTAAGCATAACTTGCTGAGTATAGGCCAACTTCTAGAGAAAGGTTACACTCTTCTTATGAAGAACTGTAATCTAACAATTGAAGATTATAATGGGAGATTAATTGCCTATGTGAAGATGTTCAAGAATAGGATGTTTCCTATAAACATCCAATATGCTGCAGCAAAGTATTTGAGTGTCATCACCAACAATGAAGAGTGACTTTGGCACCTAAGGCTTGAACATCTAAATTTTACATGTCTGAAGATGCTAGCAAGTAAAAAGATAGTCAAAGTTATGTCTCATATTAATCATCTAGATGAAGTCTATGAAAGTTGTGTCCTTAGTAAACATCACAGATCCAATTTTACCAAAAAAATTAACTAGAAAGCAAATAAACCATGAGAGAATTTGTTGCTATAACCTCAATCATAAGGACCAACTGTTAGAACATTACCATGTGAGGTAGTCCCACTCCATTAAAGCAACAAAGTGGAACAACTCATCTACTTTAGTAAAAAGTAGAAAGATGAGTTGGTGGAATATATTCTTCATGTTCTCTGGTTTTCCTTTCTGTCCTACCGTTCATGTCTATAAATAGACATCAAGAAAGCATTGCAATGTGTGTGGAAAATACAAGAGAGAAAGAGTGGGTGAGTTTGAGAGCTTGTAATCTTCTTGTTATTTTGAAATAAAAACAGTGTGTTTTATCTCCTCTGAGTATTTAAAAGTCACCACTAGTGGTCTTTCCCACCAACAGTAACTGAGAAAACCCTTCACTGAATTCATTATCATCCATCTCCATCTGCTTCTCAATGTCATCAGACTCCTCTTTAACAGATGCGCTTGCTGTTGAGCTACCACCAATAATATCGGTAGGAGACAATGTATCATTGCTACTCTCCTTCTGATCTTCCTTTGTATTTGCTGTTTTTCGTGCTTGAGCACCTGTGGAGCTCTTTGAAGCTGCATTGCTCTTTGTTGGCTGAGACCTTGTTGAGCCAGCAAGTGCATTTCTCTGTGTTGGCCATGGATGGTTATGCTCAGAATTGTAGGTGATGACCAACATGTTAGGATCATTTCGGCTCCGCTCTACGTGCTTCTTTGCTAAGCAACCCTTAGTGCTGCTGCATCTGTAGTAATCTCTGGAAGGAAAGACAATACGTTTTAACATTCAGTGCAATTCTTAACCAAACATTTACAGACCACTTTCACAATAATAATTACTCAAAGAAAATCAAAGTTCAAAACTGAAAACTGATCAGAAAGATGACAAGAAAACCACTAATTGTTCACAACAATATTATATGCTAAGAAACTCAGTGTTTTGGATTCACTTCCTGCCAATCATTTGAGCATGCAAATTGGGAACTCTTTGAAGCTGTTGAGCTCAAAGAACAATAGTGCATACACATTCATCAACACTAGCACTGCAAGTTACAACCAGTCAATCAATGCTTAAAATGTTGTTTATGCACCGAACAACAAACTGTTTGAGCTCAGTGTCTCGGGAAGCATTACTTGGGTTCACCAGAACTTTTTCAGGGCATTACTAAGCAAAAATATATTCAGGGTAATAAGAAGAAGAAGAATTAAATCAAGAAACATTTTTCCAGGCAATGATATAATTTGTTAGAGAGAATAGAGAACTGAAAAATCCAGCTGTTTGTTCTTTGTAATCTTATCAACTTCATATAATACACACACACACACACACACACACACACACCCCTTGGATAAGGAGAACCCTTGATTTGTTTTTGTCCATATTTTCTCCATGCCCACAAGTCAGATGGAACTACTTCTCCACTAGACCTGCTGTTTGCAGCAGCTGGTGCTGGAATACAAACTACCTTCTTGGCTTGACTCTTCCTGAAATAACAATACAAAAATTAATCTTGGAATTTTGTTTACATTTCCAAAATCTAAGACTCAAGATAGAAACATTTAATGACAATGATGATGAAGAAGCAACGAACAAAGATAACCTTTTTTTTTTTTATCAAACTATATTTGTACAAGAATTCGATTTCCATTTTGGGGCAGCAATGAATACTTGAGCTTGAGCTATGAAGATTGAAAAGGATGGTATGTTCTTAAAGACAATTATACATCAATCAAAACACATAGCTATCTTTTCAAGTGATCACTTGAGGAAAGGAAATTAAGAAATAAATAATAAATAAAGTTGCTTGAGAGATAGCTACTACCATGAAAGCTAAGTCTGTGAATGTTATTATGACACCAGTGAGGCTACCTTTTCAGGTTACTTGATTAAATCCCATCAAAGATTTGATGTTCTGTTATGTAATGTAGACAGTCATTGAACAATTTTAAATTTTTTTCTTAACCAATATATTTTAAATTTTTTTTTGTTTAGAAATATATATATATCAAAACCTCTAGCATAAAAAATTTAAAGGTTGAGCGCGCTACTCCTAGCACAACTTTTTGAGATTTTAATTCTTAGAGGTTATGCTATGGTGAGTAGCGCAATGCTTTATGTTTTTTTTTTTTTTTTAAATCAATAGATTATGTTACTCAACCAATTGAACTGGGATACATCCCTAATTTTTTTTCTTTATTTTTGTGCTAACTTTGGAATTTTGTACTTCATAGTTCAGTTTGTTTGCTTCCTATTCTTTGTATCAAGTACATTAACCATTGCTTTGTATGACTAGAGTGAGCTTAGTCTATTCAGCAATTCAATTTTAACAATAAGATGATTTTATCTTGTGTTTTAAACGATACACAAGCAAAGCTATACATGAAAGCTGAAGAAAAAGTACCTGAAACCTGGACATTCTTGTCCCCATCCCTGCATGGTAAACCTATACATGGAATGAATGTTATAAAGAGCATAGATCTAATACTGATTTTTTTATATATCTTTTCAAACACGAGAACATATTTTTCCAACTTTTTTGACATTAAGTTCTTATCTTTCAGTATTCCCAGTTTCATTTACTTGAAGTGGTTGATAAGTCGAGGTATAAAATAAAAGTAATGATACCTTTCCACTGATCTCGATCCAGATGGAATCTCAACTTCACTGAAAATATTCATCCATCTTTGTACCTTCTCCTCGTTTTCCCTGGAATTTTCTTCATTCTTATCAAAGAAAATCGTGTAACTCTCTGTTTGATCATCTATCTTTGATTGTTCAACATGATAAGAAACTGGAAACACAGTGTCCGATCTCATTTCATCAATGAATCCGACAATCTTGACAAGTTCGTCAAAGCACCAAGGTAAAGAAGCACAATCTCTTGCAAATATAATAATTGACAGCCCTGATTCTTCAATGGCCTCCAGGAGTCTTGATCTAATTGCCATCACTTTCTCTAGTTCCTTGTCGTCTGGAATAATGACTCTCAGGGCTAGAGCTGTATTTAAATGGGTGAAATCATTGCTAGTGTCTGCGCCTCTGAAGCTAAGGAAAAGATCTTCCATCCATTGACGGTAAGATGAAGACACCGATAAAGAAGCTTTATATGAAGAAGATGCTTCTTTGCTTGCAACAATAAAATGGGCAGAAGATTGAGATGATGGAGAATATAACAAACAGACACCACAATTCTTCACCTTTACTCCTGGCTGGAAAGAATGAAATGACAGCTCAATGTTGCTAAAGGATTCATGCTTCCATTCTTTAAGCTCTTTAAGATGATCAAAAGATAGATAGAATAGCCAAATATGATCTGACAGAACTTGGATAGAGTTACAACTAATACACATCGGCGAAGGATAATTCTCTCTTCCATTGGCTTTGAAATCACAAAAAAGGCAAGGACTTTCACCATTTGCACTGAATGCAACACACGCAACAAACCCCATGCTCCAACTAGGCACTTGCACACTAATTAAAGATCCCTTACTTTGATGGTTAAACCAGCCTGGAATTTCATTTCCTGGAACAACGATACCAAATCCAGGTCTTGGATTAGACAAACCCTGTACCATGAAAAACAAAAATGTTAGATAGATAGAGGGAGAGGGAGAGAGATACAAAAAGGTTGGCGTATGATTAAGAGAAGACCTTGAGATATCTTTCAAGCATCGTCAACCCCATGCTGTCTTGGCCATTATGATTGTACAATTCCCAGCAGTTAAGACATATGAACTCTGAGATTTTGGAACTGCTTAGCTTTATCGGATCTGGAATTGTTTTTAGGCTTATACAACCATTCAAATATATCGTTTGAACTTTAGATGGAACCTCAGGCAATGATTCAAGCATCGTGCAATCCTCCAAGACAAGCATTTCCAGTTCAAAAAGCTGATCTATGCTTTTAGGCAGGCTAACAAAGTTATTCTGGCTCAGATCTAAAGACCTCAATGAAGATAAGCAGCCAATATCTTCAGGAAGTGCCCCTTCTCTTAGATTGCAAGCACGTAAACCCAGTACTTCTAAAGAACACAGACCAGACAAAGAAGGCAGCACAGCTAGTCTTTTGAATCCATCCAAAGATAATACTTTAAGACTATTTAAAAGAAAAAGGGATGTTGGCAGTTGTCTTATTGAAGTTCCACTTACATCAAACTCCTCCAAACTTTCAACTTCCTCCAAATTCTGTGGTATATTTTGAAGTTCAGAGCAGCCAGACAGATCGAGTTTTTTAAGGGATTTCAAACAAGTTATGCTACTCGGAATGCTTTCAAGGTTCTTGCAGTTGTTCATGCTCAATACTTCTAAGCCAATCAAATGACGAATTGATGAAGATAGTTTTGTAATACCAGTCTCATCCAAATGAAGCACCATCAATTTGTTCATGTTTCCTACTATATCTGGAAACTTCTCAAGTTTTGAGCAGCCATCAAGAATGCAAACTTTAAGTGATCCCATTTCTAGATTGTTCGGGAGAATCCTAATGCTTTTGCAGTTCACAAGATTCATATATTGAAGCTTCTTGTGATGTGCGAGTGATGGATGGACCTTAGACAAACTTGTACAACCTTCAAGAATCAGACTCTCGAGATTTGGAATTCCAGTAAGATCTGGAGTCTTGGACAGATTAAGTGAGTTGCTGAGATTGATGATTTTCAAGTTAACTGCACTCTGCAATCAGGCAGGGAAAAAGTAATATGGATACTACTATCATACATAAGAAAATAAATATAAAGGCCCTTAAATTAGTTGATCTCACCTTACACCCATACCATAATTGCTCAATGCTACTGTTAGCCATGTGAAGTTCAACTAGCTCATCCACCTGTAAACCAGCTGGCAATGATTTTGAAGGGTAAGAATGCCATTCAAGAAATCGTAGCTTATTGGAAAGATTTTCAGGTCCTTCAGAAAGCTGCACGTTGTCGATTTTGAGCAATCTTAGTTTGCTCATTTTAGAGAAGGCTTTCATGTTCCATTGTGCCTCTTTTATTCCAGGCATGTCCAGGAAAATGGCTTCTATTTTTTCTTTTCCCTGTCAACCAAAAGGGGAAAACAAGTAAAAAACAAATACAAAGTAGAGATGGAGCGTAAATTAAAATAAACTTCATGAAATCTTATGGATTATGTTCTCTATCAGCTACTCACTGTGCTGTCCATCAGTGCAAGGCAGACATCCTCGTATGTCCACAATCTACTGCGCCTTCCAGGCTCTTCAGGGGATTCACAACGAACAATTTCCTTACCCATTATCTGTAATAAATTATGCATCCAGACTTGATCCCGAGAGACACTTATGAGAGATCTCTCAATAAGAACCGGTATTCCAATACCTGCATGGAATCCACGGCTTTCAAGTATCCTTGTTATTCGATCAATTTTAAACCCCGTCAGGAAACATGCAATGTCTAAAAATATTTTCTTATCTGATTCATGGAGACCATCAAAACTAATGCGAAGCACTTCAATAATTTTGCCGTCAGGAATCTCATTCATTCTATTAATTGCACCTCTCCATTCAGGGATACTTCTTGCATACAAAAACGAACCTATAACTTCAATAGCTAGTGGAAGGCCATTAGCATAACCCACAACTTGCTTTGATAGTTCCACGAAATCTTCAGCGAGCTGGTCATTTTTGAAAGCTTTCTGGCTAAACAACATGAGAGCATCATCATCATTCAATTTTTCAGCCTCATAAATTTTAGTATCATCATTTCCAGTTATCACATTTGTATCTCTGCTTGTTATGATAATTCTGCTCCCTGGACCAAACCATCCAGGCTCCTCAGCCAAGAATTCTAGTTGTTTTTTGTCATCTACATCATCAAGGATAAGAAGAATCTTTTTAAGTCGTAACCTCCGCTTTATCATCTCAATCCCTCTATAAGAATCCCATACAGAAGCACGTTCCATTAAGATTTCAGAAAGAAGTTGTTCCTGTAAACGGTGTGGTCCATCTTTCTTAGCAAAAACTTCTCTGACATTTGCTAAGAAGCAGCTGCCTTCAAATTGCCAACGAATCCTATCATATAGTACCCTTGCAATAGTCGTCTTACCTATGCCACCCATTCCGCAAATCCCTATGAAGATTGCTTTGCCTACTTCTTCACCTATATAGCCATTTAATACCTCTAGACGAGAATCTATTCCAACTAATTTTTTGCTAATTGTTGGCAGAGTGACGCTTAGTTTGTACGATATGTATTCAGCAATTATTTTAATTGATTCCGATTCATTCCTGCATAGAAGGGTGCAAAACATTAATCATGCAGTGTGCAGAAATCAAATCAGATAGTGATAATGGCAAAATAAACATTAGCATACTGTAGCTCGAAAATGTATGGCTGTTAGCCGGAAATTAATACACCAACCTTTGAGAAAGATAGGGCCCTGATAATGGATAGATTCAAGAACAGAGAGGAAAAGGAAAGAATAAACTGAAAACGGAACTAGGATTGTATTGATGCTAAGAATGATCCGTACAATAGCTATCTTATTGCCTATAGAATCACACAGATACTACAGAAGCAAGCATACAACAACAGCTAGGAAATAAAATATTCATTAAGTTTGGTTTTAACTGGCCAAAAAAGCAAATGGAGTTCTATCATATTTTTTGTCGAACACTAAGTTAATTTTATAATTATTTTTAACAAAAATTTCAACTATCTTGCATAGTAAACTTTTTAAAAAACAACTTATTTTCGGATTTCTTTCCATAGTAGTCTTTCTTTTTTCCCAGATTAACATAGTTGATATCCAAATTGAAGAGTTACTATACAAGTTTAGAAGGTCGGGTGCGGTATTCAAGGAAAAAGACAAGAAAAGAAAAAAAAAGAAAGTCATTTTGGTGCCAAACCAAAAATAATTACTCCACACATGCCACTCCGGGAGGTAGCTCATGTCGTGGTGAATGAGAAAACATCAATGAAGATCTTTTTTGGGTGTCATAAGTCATTGCTCATGCTGCTTAAATAAGGCAGAACAACTTATTCGCTT
>Ga0325405_1006647_pt1 | contig 11676 bp, 5 predicted proteins | sample PopdelMetagenome_21_FD_205663 | JGI IMG/M metagenome (GOLD analysis project Ga0325405, IMG submission 205663) | Populus deltoides microbial communities from Bellville, Georgia, United States - Xylem-Control-R2 | ecosystem: Host-associated > Plants > Phyllosphere > Stem > Wood/Secondary xylem...
TTTATTTTTCAATCCAAACCTTGGTTTTTTACCTGGATCAATTTGAATCTAGGTACCTGCATTCTTCATAATCTGAAAGAAGTACCAAAATCTAGTGTTTCAGGTACTGTGTCATCTTGCCTGTTCTTGTGGAGCTTTCTCAGTTGCCATTATTTTTTTTTTATCTTGTAATGAAGTTTTGGGAAACATTTTTCATGCTTAACTTTATATATTTCCATTTTCAGATTGCTATAGTTAAAGTTTTGTATGAAATTCGTTTATTGAGTGGAAAGAGCTATTGGAAGTATGGATGCAAATGAAGATGGTTTGTTAGATCTTTGAATTGGTGTGTGGATTCTGGAAAGCTTTGAATCCTAGACATTGAGGTAATTAACATCTTTACTCTTAATTTTGAACCAATCTAGATTACAATTCTTCTTGTTGCCATTCTAATTTGCCAGGGAAAGAAAGAATATGCTCTTTCACTCTTCTGTGTCAGATAATTTATGTTTCCAAAGTATTATTGTTGTCAAATAATAAGAATCAGTTGTGTATGCCTAGGTCTTGGGAAAAGTAGATATTTCAAACTGTCATCGAAGGCTGTGACAAAGAATACGACAAGTGGACTACAAGATGTATACGTGAGAAATTCCACAGGGATTATGGAAAAGAAGGGCTACTCATAATGCAATATTTTTAAAATTAGTAAAAGCTCTTCTTTTGTGGGGTTCATACCATGTTTCAACATTTAAATTCTATTTGTGGTGTATGTTTCATTATGAGTCAACTTCTACAGAAATATGATATTCTACGACACTGACTCAGGGTTGAAGAATAAAGCTATGCAGACATGCACTATCTAGTGAGAGTTAAGCTACTACTACCAGACGAGGAGGCTGCTGATAGACTTGCAGGTAGTATATGCTTGCATTTAAATAAAGCTCTGGAGTGATAATAACCAGAGTATTCAATTTTTAGCTGAAGGCAAGTCACCTATTGCGTATAGAATATCCTGAGCGGTAACATGCTTTTATAAGCAGAAATGACCGATTTATTCTAGGTTATAGGATATTGATAATTTGCTTATTATTTGATATGCTTCACCAATAATCCCCATCATGGGTGCAAAACTTGCAAATTTATCTTTATAGGTTATGCTCGATCACTGTCGCAATTATTGCATGGAGCCTGTAGATCATTTTAGGCCTACAGGCTCCCGCTCCATGCCTGTAGATCATTTTAGGCCTACAGGCTCCCACTTGGTGCGGCGATACACAGCTAGATTTTTCTCTTAGTATGCATAGCGGAGTTACACTTTTTAGACTGTTATGAGTTGAAAGGGTAACATTTCACATTTGTTAAGGTTTTGTCTTCGGCGAAGCTTTCATCCATTGGGTTAAATAGGCACACCAACAGATTGTGTTCTTTTATCGGCATATTAATGTCTGGAGAGATTATCCCATCGTATAAGCCATGTATGGTTTCCTGGTACCGCTGCTAATGCATGCATTTTCTTTAGACCCACAGCACTGCATTCCTTGCAATAGCATCAATCACTTGCACTGCCATCAACATGCTACCTCACGATACCTCATCATAGTACGTTTTCTGCCACATCCACTGTTACTGATCTGTCACCTAGATTCGCCACCGTAACCATTTCTTACATACTGTTATGCATATATATCATGACAAAAAGGCCTTTCTTTTGCTGTTCCTTAAGGTCCACAATCCATGTTTGTTATTATTATCATGTCTGTTATTATTATTATTGCCTGAATGCATGCATTATGCAATAAAATGATGCGATTTTGAGGAAAATTTGACCTTTTGTTCATATAAAAGGAGACCCAATTGAAGAATGCCTAATACGTTTTGAAGATCCAACTGACAAAAGTTTTAGTTTGGTGACTACATGAAAGTTTCTAATTTGAGGTTTGCACAATCATCTTTTTTCTCCCTTCACCTTCATATTAAAACGTATAATGTGGGTTTAAACCATCAACATTGTTGGACAATATCGAGGTTGCTTTAAAATATATTTGGGAAAATGGCTCAATGTATTCTTATATTTCAAGAATTTTTTTAAATATTTTTTTTATGTATTTAATCGCATCCAATCTATTTTTTAAAATTTCATGTGCTTTAATACATCATTTTGTTAGATTTTTATCATAAAACTAACAAAATAATATCATGTGATCAAAATACTCATTAAAAAGAATTTAAAGGAGATGCTAGAATTTGTTTTTCAAAACTTGTCACTGAAATAATTTGCATGTGCAATTTATGAAAACTGATTATTAAATTTTAATTTATTGAATCTTAGTTTACTAACCCTATTTTTCAATTTTTTCTTCTCTCTCTTTTAACGAGGGGTATTTTGGATAAATATAAAACTCAAATTTGGTCATGTACAAATCGTTTATGTATTTTCATTAGTTTTACGGTGAAAAATCTAATAGGGTAAATTGGAGTAAAAATAATTTTTAAAATATAGATGAATGCAAAACAATTTTTAAGATAGATAAATGAAATGAAATATAAAATGATAAATTGAATACGATTTTTAAAATATAATTAAATATGCAGCCATTTCCCCAAAATATGCTATCCAAATTTGTGTTCGTGCACGATTACAAATATTATATAGGTTGTTAACTTGTTATCATAGCCTACCCGCACTGTTGCCTTTGTGGATTGCTAATTTGAGTATCAATCTTGAAAATCTGGGAGCTAGTGAATTGGTGAGGGTTGAAGGTAAGAGTTTGTTATGAATTATTTTTTTAAATGTCTTTTATTTGAAAATGTATTTTTTTATTTTTTAAAATATATTTTTAATATTAGCATAGCATTAGGATGATTTAAAAATTAAAAATAATAATTTAAAATTAAAAAAAAAACAAAATTTATAGAAATACTTTTCAACAACAATTACCCAAAAAAAAAACCCTAATCAAGCAGCTAGGAGTGTTAATCACCATATTTAGTTGTTGGTAATGGAGTGTGGGACCTTTAATGGGCTTAGACATGATGAGACTTAAAGCAAATGACGAAAAAGCAAATGCAGAGATACCGCTGGTCGGTCGGTATTTTCCTCTTCCCATACTGGTTTCGAGAAGAAAGTAGTGCCACAATTTGTGTTCTTTTGGAGTAAAAAAGGGAGTCAGACAGTACAACTCTAGGCAAAAAGTGGAAAAAATAAATACGATGGGTTAAAATAGAAAAGCATAAAAAAGTGCCCTACATTACTCTCTCAAATCATTCTCAAGGACTTTTCTTCCTCCTTTTTATTGGATAAATTGTAAATTAGCATAGTTATTTTTAAATTTCAGTAGAATAATACACTTCGAATTTTTTCAGATAAAATAGTATATTTTTGCATGTTGATACTGCCACGACATTTTAATGATATCAAATCAACCACAACATTTAAATTGATATCACCATTGAAAACTAGTTGATATCCTAGGATTAAAATCACAAAATAACTATTCTTTGTCTGAAGGAAGGTCATCATTTGTGCTCTCCACTTGCAGCCATGACTTAGCAATGGGATCCCGTGGTGGATCTTCGGATGGTGGGTCCATGAGAACCTTTTCTGAGCTTGTGGCGTCTTCACAGAGAGGGAGAAGAGGGAGGTGATCTTTTGACAGGGAACACTTTGGTGCTGGCTTTGGAAAAATAAGTGGATGTAGCAGTAGGTTATCGTATTCTCCCTCCTTAGATCTGCAAAACTGCGGAGCTTGCTCAAAGTTCTTGACAGAGAAATTTGTTTGGAGTAGGCAAAGAATTGGATGGTGGTGGTGATGTGATTGGATGATGTGGTGGAGGAACCTTTGGAGAGGCTGGTAGATTATCTTTTTTTTCTTCCTACTATCTCTGTGAATTATAATTCAAACAAAAGATAAATTTGCTCCTATACTCCAATTTCAATTCTATGCAATCATACTTGTACAATGAGTTAAGAGTGTTATATTCAAGTCTTAGGTGTGCATGTTTTACATGATGCTGAAGCGTTTCATGATGTACAGACAATTAGATAAGAAAGTTGTGCTATTCACAAATGATGCTTGCTGCATTTTCCTTCTACCAATTGCTTAGCAAGGCCCCATTTCTCTCTATACAGTGATAGTGATGATGGAGACAAAGGAGAACCTAAGTAATCATGAATCCCGCCTCTCAAGAAAAATCAAGCCTTTAGCTCTTTACGTATCAAAGCACAAAAGAGTGGAGATTAAAAGCAAGTAAGGTTTAAGCTGAGGACAAAGATGCACTATCTTTATTGAGGGCCCCTTTTCTTGTATCACAGAATGTGTGCCTCCATTTTTGTAACTCTAGAAGCCCATGTTTAAATATCCCACTGTTCCCCCTCTCTTCACCAGCTTGCTTCTTGCTTTTTTCTTCTTTAGCATGAGAAGTTGCACCAAAGACCAAACACTTGAGTTCCAACAAAGTGATATAGCACAGCTTAGAAGTAAGCTTTTTTTATGACTTCAAAGTTTGCTTCTTAGGAAAGACAAACATAAAAATTAAAAATCATACCGATCTCCAACCTTCAGGATCCAAGGAAGCAGTAATCTTGGTGTTGATAACTGGTTTAGGGCAATTTTTCCTCCACACAGCTTGACTGCCTCTGCACTCTTGTAGACATCAATTGTGCCCATTGCAATCCGGTAGAGATATAAACATCCAGTTTTCACATATAACAACTCAGAATAAAAACCAGATGAGAAGACTAAAGTTATGACATAATGATAACCGTGATAGGGAAGAATTATTTAAATGGAGTGAAACTAAATTATTGGAGTATATGCTGCTAGAGAAGGTAAGAACTCACCTGCGTGTGGCCATTGTCCTTGTTTTATTCTGTAATCCCATAGTTACATGTCAGTTCCAGACCTGCATTTTTATCTTCAGGGCCATAACCCATCATGGCTATGAGAAGGTAGAATAACAAGCAACTAATTAGAGTGGCATCTTATGCCTAGCAATATACTTGAGGAAAATGGGAAATGCTTCTATGTAGAAGAGCTTGTAACATCAAGGATTAAGAACAGGTTAGTAGAAAACTTGAATTTGGTGCATCTGAAGAAGCAATGCCACTGCTTTAATTTCAATGAACGAAGCAACTTCTTACAGCATTGATTACTTCTAACCATCTTATAAAAGTCTATGGAGCGATCAAGATCACCCACACGAAGCATCACTTGGCATAGGGGCTCAGGAGTCAGGCCTCTTTCCAAGAGCTCAAACTTGTAGCCATTGGGTCTTCAACAAATGCGATTTTTGTAATTCCACCTTTAACTGGACCCGGTTCCCTAGTAACCTGTTAAGAAAGATACTCAACAATCGAATTCCGTAGCAAGCAAACACTTTAAGAAAGACTAACTTGCATCCACCACTGCAGTACCAAAATGTAAAAATCCATTTCCATTATCATACTTGTTATCTTTACGATCTGCAAGCATTACCAAATAAAAAAAAAAATTGAAAAGACCAGAAGTTCATTCGAAACATCAATGGTGGATGCAGGAATATGCATAAAACAATACTACAGTACAGATCCAATTAATGAAAGAAAGATAATTACTCTCTATAAGTAAGTTCAAGAGTAGAGTCTTCAGGTCCATATCCAAGAAAAGCATTACTATATGTGTCCTCAGGTACATCACTTTTCCTTAACAACTTCATTCCTCGAAATTCAGTATAAAATCTGAATATCCCAAACATCCAATTAGCCACAGTTATTATATAGAACCTCACATTGCTACATTAACACAAGAACAAACTTTGCAATATTCAAAGGAGCTAAAGAGACATACTTTATAGCCTTGTCCAAGTCCCCAACATTATAGGCACCATGAAGCATGCGTTCTTCTCTTGTCATTCTCAACCCACTCTAGTACATTTTTCTCAGCAACCTCACTACTTCTTGCTGGTGCTAAGTTTCCACTTAAGAACTGTACATTGTGGGATATCTGTAGAAAAACCCAAAATACTTAATGTCAGTTTAAGCATCGCTAATTACTACATTTAGTAGTAAGAGATAAAGGGAAGTAAAGGGTTCTTGCTTACCAGTTCCAAGCTGAAAGAGAGCTAGTCTTCTTGACGGATTGTAATTGCTAGTGACTGTTTTGTTACTATGACTCTTGTTATTGGCATATTTGGATGGGGAAGAAAGTTTGAAGGAATGCAGGAGAAGAGAAGGTTTATTCTGTGTTTAGACATTGAGATAAGAGAAAAGAAGAAGATAATGATGGCACTGTTACTGTTCCTTAACATTATTCTGTTCCTTCTCTGTCTGTTTATAGTTTGGTTTTGGTCTCCTGTCTTCCTCTCCTACCTCTGCCTGCTTCCTTGGTTCAACTGTTTCTGACTTTTCTGTTAATTGTTGTCCTCTTGCACGTTTTGCCATTGGCATCCGGGCTGTTTTCATGTGACCCATATTCTAAATACTGGGCTTATCTATCTACATGGATATATTTATGGGCCTAATTCTACTTTTTTTGTTCTTTTTTCTTTTTTTTTTCAATGGAAGGCTGGGTAGACAATAAAATATAAGCAATTCGTGGAGCAATTATGATCTTCTAGTGGTGGGGTGGGCTATGATTGGGAGTTTAATTTTCAAAGTAAGCCTAACGGAAAAATAAAATATAAGGTAAAAGTAGTTAAACGTCAGTAATCACTGACATACTTATTAAACCAAGTTTAATATGTTTTTAAAATTATAATAATATCCATTTCAAAAAACACTTAATAAAATTTAATTTAGTAAAACACTAATTAACCTGAGTTTTTAACAATATCACATTATATCAAGTCTTATTTTTTTTTTTTAAACTTGGCTCGAGCTATACCTATCTAAATCAATTGGTTTCAAATCAACTCACCAGAAAAAAATCAAGTTTAATATATATCATATAAATAAAAAATATTCTTTTCAGCATGTCCATGCTTTTATATATATATGGCAACTATGCACACCCTTACCACCAGTAGAGGAGACAGGGGCTGGTAGAGGCCCCGATCCTTTTAAGAAAATGTTTTTCCATATTTCTCAGCCCCTTTCTTATAAATATTTATAATTTTAATATTTTTTAAATAATTTTTTTAATTTGATCTATTTTTATTTTTTGTTCTTGCTCCGCCTCTGCTTACGGTAATTTTTTTTTTCCAATTCAAAACCAACATGTTATCGCTAGCCAATTCGATACAAAACCCTAGCTTCATTTGCTATGCTTAATCAATTGTATAAAGACAGTTAACTGGTGTTATAATTCTTGCATCGAGCGTGGCATATGATGGGAGTTTTTTTTATTTTTTTTTATTCTTTTGGTCTCATTGTCGCTAACGTGATGAAGTTTGCTTAGTTGGCAAACTAAGAAGATTTTGCCAATCAATTTTAGCTTCCCATTAACAATAAAAAAATATATTTATATAGCATTGACCAAATTAAGAAACCCTACCTTAATATTTAATCATGGGATTTTATAATTAAAAAAAGAAATTGAAGAATCAGTCATTAGTAATTCCATCTATGAATTATTGGGTGTCTTTTTTTGACTTCAAATTCTGCTCTGGAGAGATAATCCATCTATGCCTTAATTTGGCATGAGAAAGCTGCTTGGAAGTGGCCAGGATCAGCATGACAAAATGCTATGCAGTTTCATTGGGTCAATTTCTCATCCATGCACTGTATAGCTTTCATTCTTGGGTGTTTTTGCCACTAAATAGAGTACCTTAGTAAAATTTGTATTTTAGCACTAATTATTGTCATTGGACCTTACATTATTTGGAATCATGATGGGCTAAACGACAGAGAGATGAATCAGTCATGCACCTCTTTAAATAATTAATAAGGCAACATGGTGCTCGCCCTAGCTGGGAATCACAATAATGCATCCTCCGTTCCATCTCTAATTGTTATTTTAATTATTTTGTCAAGAACGTAGGCTTTTTTAGTATTTTTCTCACGCGAATGTGTGAACCGTCCTTGTGTTGCGTCTATCTTGTTTTGATGTCAACATTGTATGAGACATTGTCTCAAGCCTTCCTCCATGTGCCGATGAAGTGGCCTTGTCACTTGGAGAGAATTCTGGCTCACAAATTAAGGGTATTGAAAGCATGGACATGAGAGATGGAATCTTAATTATGAGCTCTAAGTATTGCAAAGCTACCCCAAATTTCCATTATTTTATTTTATTTTTAGTGCTATCCTACATTTTTTTTATGAATTTGTGATGGAAGAATGACATGAATGATGAGGGGTGGAAACCATATTTTATTTTGGGAGCCAGGTCACACTCAAAGTCTTGAAAGTTTTTAATTAATTTGACTCTTGAATATTTTAGTTTTTCGTAATAATTAAGCGTTTTAACCCTTCAAAAGTATTATATTTTATCCATATATATATAATCTTTCCTAGTTTTCTCATTAATTTTAAAATTCATTCTAGCAGTTTATTTTTTTCGACACCCCTCTTACGAAAATTCATTTTCTTCCTGTAAATGACTATCATATATAAAATATTTTTTTTCAAGAAAGATTAGCACGTATCTTGCCTATCAATCTTATTAATGAAAGAACGTCCAATTAAACATATTTATTAATGATCTTTTATGTATATTAGTGATCAGCCAGAGCTAGTTCCTCTTCAAGAATTTATGAAGAGAGCAAGAATGGTGTAGATATAGAGAGGGATGATCACATGGGCGATAAAACGAACTTCACTATTAAAATGTCAAAGAGGACAATAAGACATAGAACCGAGTTGATTGAAAAGAATGAAGAAGACGACACAATGTACTCATGCTCATTATTTGAATATGACATTTTTCTATGTCAGCATCGAACCAGCAACTCAGCTTTTGTGGGTGGTGGGGGTATATCATACTGTTTAATTTCCCTTACTATATGGAAAGCTTGGTGCATGATTGAACACAAACCCTTCTTTTCTTTAAATTACAGAAGCAGCGATCGAAAAAAAGAAGAGCACTAGGGATTCCAAAAGGAAAAATCATCGTGGATGTTGCATACATGATGTGTTCTGGTTCATGTGGATGTTGACCTAATACTTAATTTGAACCTCCGAATCGAATCCCTTTTTTTTTTTTTTTTGAGAATTCACCACTGAATCATTCTTAAGGATTCGGATCAGTTTTGCTTTATGAGTTTGGTGGTGGATCAGAAATGATGCATCATGCCTTAGAACAATTATAACTTGGTAGGGTCCATATCGATATAATTATGTTCTGAAAGTGGACTTGAACTCGTATGAAAATGAAGGCCAAAATCAATCTTCATGTCTTATTATCTAATCCTTTTCAACTCTCAACTCATTTCGATGATCGATTGTTTCTATGAAGCTGGAAAGCTTATGAAGATAATAAACTCAAAATATAATTGCATTTGTGGATTTGGAGATCATTCAATTACATATATACCAAACTTCTCCAAGATTCCCACACATATATAGAAGACGGTCTTTTCATTTCTTCTATATATTCAGTTTTCATTATAGATATATATGTGTCTGTGATCAGGATGAAACAAATTCAGTTCATCGATCACTGTAAATTACACGGCAGATGAATAATCAACCTGGTCTCGTCACTTGAACCTACATATCGATCCACACATGTTCTTGACGATCATTAATTTGCACCCTACCTACTTCTCATTAGATGATCATGTAAAAGAGTTTAATTTAGGAGGAGCTAATGGGCTCCATAGGTAGTGTACTTGATACAGGGGGTTTTGAAGGAAAGTTATTAATTTTTAGTTATTTTTATTTAATTTTTAAAAATTAAATATTATACTTAATTTTTTTTTGTCTTTTCTAGTTTGTTTAAAACTTTTTTTTATTTCTTTTTTATTTTATTTTCAAGTCTTCCTAGTTTATTTAGATTAGTTTTCTCTAAACTTTTTAAAGAGAAAAATTAATTGAAAAAATATATTCAATAATAATATTATGAATTAGAGTTCTTTATGACAATCATATTCGACTTTAATTATATCTTTCTAGTTTTGTGTCTTCTTGTTTATGTTTTCATCTATGTCAGTTGGTATTAGAGACCAACAATTCTTGATGGTTAGTTGTTGCGTCCTGTTGAATACTCATGGATAAAATAGATGGTCGCAGAATAGAACATGCTCTTATAAAAAGGAATGAGTTTCTCTCAGGAAAGAGATGTTCATGAACTGGTACGTAGTAAAAGACATGTAGAGATAAATTATAAAACTAACCCACTGATTAAAGATAATAAACCGTAGAAGCAAGTTAAAGAATTATTCTATCAATATTGGAGTTGAAAATGAAAAAATTGAAGGATCATAAGGAGAGTGATCATAGATAGATTCATGACTAGTTTCAAGAACTCGTTTCAGAAATATTAGTAGATGAACAACTTCTTAATTAGGATAAATATCATGGAGATTTTGGTGATTCCATTTATGGTGAGATATATGTGAGTTGATATTCTCCGTCAATCTATGACATTTATTTTAATGATGATTATGTTGATAATAATACAAAAAATAATGATATTAATGACAATGATGATGTCATTAACTATGTCTTTACTGATAAGTTAGAAATTATGTGTAAAAAGAACATAGAAAGTACTCAACAAAAAAAAAATTATTGATTTAGATTGTATTGTTTCTTTTGATTATAAGTTTACTATTATCACTAAGATAGGTTTGTTTAAGGACTATATAGATGCAACACATGTTGATGAAGGAAATTTGAGGTTTTCAATTCATTATTCTATATGAAGAAAGAAAAGGGATTATAGAGTATTAATTGGACATCCACAAGATCGAGACAAAAAAATTTAAACTCGAGTGTGAATTTTTTTTTTATCATAACGAAACTGATGCATGTGGTATTTAAGGAAAATTTATTTTTCCTTTGTTATTTTTATTTTTTTCTATTTAGTTTATGAAATTAAATATTATACTTAATAATTTTATTTTTTCTAATTTGTTTAGGATTTTTGTTGTTTTTATTTTATTTTCAGATTTCTTAGTTTATTTAGGTTGAATTTTAGATTTATTAAGGAGTTGTAAACTTTTCAATAATAAAATTATGAATTAATTTTGTATTTACTATCCTATCCTATCCTATTTTCCTAGCCCTAGCCTGCTATCTTTAGAGTTTGTTTTAACGTTTGCACTACACTCCGAAGTATGAATTTCTATTCTAAAATGATAATGATAAGTCGATCAAATCTCATCGTTGAAAAAACAAACTGAGAAAAAGTTAAACACATTCGGTTTCCACTAACACGATTACCCAAGACCATGCAAATCACCAACGACTAAAAATTACCACATAGATTTGTGAGAAAGTCTAGCAGTAGTTATGCAAATCGACCTTTCAATTCTTATCCATGCGTTTCCCTTTCTTATCATCACCAACATTCATACTTGGACCATATATGGTTTAATAAAAAAGCATCATTTTACTCTTTTTAATCCCCCTGCCTACATTAATTTTCGTAATTCTTGCACGAAAATGGATGGATATTGTAAGTTTTTCATACCAAAAGTGTAACGTAGAAATTGAATGGAAAATAAAGTTTTCCTTCTTTGTACTGATATTTATGTGGGATTCATCAGAGAATTATATTGCCAGAGAAAAACTCCTAACAATTTCAGACATGACAAATAAAAATAACAAAAAAAAAAAAA
>Ga0325405_1006655_pt1 | contig 11666 bp, 9 predicted proteins | sample PopdelMetagenome_21_FD_205663 | JGI IMG/M metagenome (GOLD analysis project Ga0325405, IMG submission 205663) | Populus deltoides microbial communities from Bellville, Georgia, United States - Xylem-Control-R2 | ecosystem: Host-associated > Plants > Phyllosphere > Stem > Wood/Secondary xylem...
AAATCCGAAACCAAGGACCAAATTGGAACAGGCGCGTAAATATAGGGGCTGTAATTAACAAAATGAGGGGCCAAATTGAAGAAATTAAAAGTTTATTGATCAATTGAGGGTCAAATTGCATAAATCAAAGGCCAAGGATCAAAGTGAAAAACGCGGCCAACTATAGGGGCGGATACCGAAATTTGCAGGGATGCAATTGAATTAATGCTTAAAATCCAGATTACATTGTAAGGACTTAAAAGAACAAAGGATAAATTAAGGACTGATTTGGAAAACATTTGCTGGCGCCACATTTAAATGAAACGGCGCGTTTTGTATAAAACGACGCCGTTTCATGTTAAAAAAAAAAAAGAGGCAGAACAGTGTCGTTTTGAGCGACACTGTTCTTCTTTCTCCTTCCCCCGGACATGCAGCAGGGGAAGGAAGACAGTTTTCTTCCTCTTTCTTCATTAATTCCTGCGAGCCGCGTGCCCTGCAGAAGTCTCGAAACCCCAAGCCTTGATGATGAGAAACCAGGGGCAACACGCCTTGCCAGCGGCGCCCACTGGCCAACTGACCAGCGCTGCCCTGCCCCATGCGCGACAATAATGAGCCCCACTCCTTTGGCTCTATAAATAGAGGCTCAACGCCAACACAAGGAGGAGGAGAGAAAACAGGGAACGGAGAGAAGAGAAAGAAGGGGACAAAAAAAGGAAAACGCGGAGAGAAAACGAAAACAAAGCAGGAAAAAGAAGAGGGAAGAAACGGAGAGAAATAGAAAACGAACCGAGGAGAGAGAACGAACTGAAAAAGAGAACCACTGATAAACCCAAATGGAGAGGAAGGAAAAGCTTGAAACGGGGTAGGGAACTTGAAAACAAACCGGGAGGATAAAGGGGAAACCACTAAAAAAACAAAAGAATAGGGAAGAAAACGCGAGAGAAGGGAAGAGGAAGAATCTCTCTCTCCGCCGCTTGAAACAGCAGCGTCGCTGCTTGGAGCCGCCGTCCGTGAGCCACGACACCGCCACCGGCCTCCACCACAGCACCACCAGTGAAGTAGTCCGACCAGCAGCACCGCCTCCTCCACGCCAGGTACACCCTCCTCCCCCTCTTTGCTTTTGCTTTCGGTGGCCGTTTTCCCTCCTGCATGCAGAACGAATATTGTTCTGCATGCAGTAGGGTGGGGGGCAAATAATTCCCCCCGCCAGTTTTGTTTGCTGGGCTAGTCTGATTCTGGCCCATCGGTGATATTCCTTTTCTTCTCTGGGCTAGGTTGGTGCTGGCCCAGCCAGTTTATTTTCTGGGCCAGGCTGATTCTGGCCCATCCATGCCTTCTAGGCCGGGTCTGGCCCAGACAAAAATAAGAGATTTTTTGGGCCGAGATCGGCCCAACCATTTTGGGCTGAGTCCGACCCAGTTAGTTGGGTCGGCCTAGCCCGGCCTACCTAATATTATATATTATTTATTATAATGTTTTTTATATTATTTATATATAGATATATAAAAAAAAATTAAAAAATTCTGAAAAATCCTTAAAAAATTTGCTGATTTTCCTGCATATTTTTATCAAAATTGTTTAATACTGGTTTGTATTTTTATACCGTAAAGATACAAATCCAGTATTAAAATACCCGGTTTTCGTCAAGACATCAAAAATATAAAAATATAAAAAAGTGTTTTGTTTTCATGCATACGGCCTAGTCTCTCCAAAATAAAATAAAAAAATCATCACATCATATTTTCATACAACAAAGAAAATTTCAAAAAAATATATGTATTAGTATGCACTTTGGCTGTAACAACAAGTTTGTTAGAGCCACGAGAACTAGGCCAATATTTCAAAAATTCTAAAAAAATCTTTTTGTCTTCTTTTAGTATCTGGATTACGAATTTATACGTAAAACGTATTCCTGATATTAAAAATATATCTTTCATATAGACGTTAGAACGGTTAGGGTTTTACTCGATAAGATAAGGACCTCCTTATTGAGAAGGACTTTTCTTGAACCATTGACGGACCAACAACTAGAAACACAATAACACCTTAGCTTTTTATCAGAAAATCAAACAATGCAGCTTACCTTAGGTAAGGCGTATTTGGGGTGCTAATACCTTCCTTTTACGCAACCAGTCCCCGTACCCGATCTCCGAGACCAGTTAGGGTTCCTAGTGACCAAAATACTAGGTGGCGACTCCCATTCCATTTTTCACCAACAAAAGACAATATTTTCTTGTCTCCCCATATTTGTCAAATAGATATAGATAGGTTTACATTTTAGATTTAAAGTGGGAATCATATTATTTCGTCGCGACGCCGCACATGTGCGACAAAGATAAGAACATAAATGAGAAAGAAGTTAACTAGGTAAAGAAAAGGAAATAAAAGGCATAAACTAGATATTAATGAAAGCAAAACTTAAATATTACAAAAATACAAAGAGAGAAAGTAAGAGCATGATCTTGATCTGAACACCAAGATGCCTAAATACATGGAAAATGCCTCCTTTTATAGTCCAAAATTCAAAACTATTGATTTGTTGACAAATTGATGAATGGGTGGCCATATCTTGACTTGGTGACAATTCTTATCTTCTTGTCTGCCGAAAACATCATTGATAACGTCATACTTTGAACAGACTTCAATCATGAAAGTTCTAGGAAATTGTCTCATCTTTCCAGGGTAAAACTTTGAGCTTATTTGGACTACTAGAACTCGAGATATGGGCTGAACAGTGTCTGGACTGCAGGATATATTCGGACTTCTTCATTATTGCTACAATTTGGACTTGAATACGGCCTTGTTAAATCTTGGGCTCCTCATGAAAGTTGTAGGCCTATGTCTTATCTTTCCATCCATATAAAGTAGACCTAAATCCAAGATCTACAGCTCCAGATATGACCCGATTACCAAACAATGTTCCAGTTTGAATTGCACCAACATCTCTTTTCTAAGTTTGACCATCTCTTTGTCCTTTCAATTTCAGTACTTCAACTCATCAATCAATTCTTTCATTTATGTAATAGGCCTGCATTTAAGATGAACATTTACCATAAATTAAAGGTATCTTATATTATTAGATATGTTATTATAAAACATGTTTTAGTTAAGGAGTTATTGATACTTCAAGTGCAAAATGATGATATAAAACCTTGATAAAAATGCACTTTTAAGTACTAATGAGCCCCTTCTATACAATACTTGTTGTTACTCATTTTTAGGTCCCACAAAAAAGGAGAAAATACAAAAAAAGACAAAAAAAAATTATATTCGGAAGAAAACAAAAAAAAATAATAGCAGTGAGAAGAGGATGCCAAAGCGCCCAGAAAATTGCCAAAAATTGGTTGAGGAAGTTCAAAAGTAAAAAAATTAAAATTTGATGGTATATTTTTTACCGATGAAGGCCCTATTGACAAAGAAAATTCAATTTAAGAAAGAAAAGTCCAAAATCATATGTTTAAGGACTCAATTAAATTTTATTGAACGTTTAATTGAATTTATGGAGGGTATGATTGCAAGGAAACATTGTTTTTTAAGTCATTTTAGGCTTTAATAGGAAGAAATTAAAGTTTAGGGGTCAATATAATTTTAAGAGTTGATTTGGTCAAATCAAGGGTTTAATTGCATAAATATTGAAGTTTGATGGCCAATTAGGGACTTGATTGAATAAATTCATAACCAAAGACCAAATTGGAAAAGGTGCGTAAATAGAGGAACTGAAATTGACCGAATCAGGGGCTAAATTGAATAAATTTAAAGTTTAATTATCAATTGAGGGTCAAATTGCATTAATCTGAAATCAAGGACCAAAGGGAAAAAGACTCTGAAATCTAGGGCTTGAATTGAAGTTCTCCAGGGGTAAAATTGAACAAAATTAATAGTTTGAAGCCAACTAGGGATGTAGATAGAAATAAATCACAAATCAAAAGACTAAATCACAATTGGCCAAAACGGCGTTATTGGAAGATGACTATTCATCTTCTTCTTCAGCAAGGCTAGTTGAGTGGCCACCTTCTCGAGGGATTTAAAGCTTTGTTTCTCTACCAAATTTGACGAAACGTACATGGAAACGATCCCCTGACACCTGAATACATGCTAGTGTAATCCATTCGGGTTGATCGAGGCTTGAGAAGCGGTGGCACCGCCCCAAAGTGGCCACCTCGACCAACCATTTTCCTGCACAAAACTGACAATTCATCATTGCTACTTTGAACCAACGGTTGGGATGTTTTCGGGTTGAACCAAGGGCCAAGATTTGGCACCACCGGAGAAAAAGTATCCCTCTTCCATCTTCTCTAAATATATTTGATTTTCATAGTCTAAAGGGGGAGGAGATTGGGTACAAATTCAACAAAAAAACATCCTTTTCCCACGACCTTTTCTTCTCTACCACCTTTTTTTCTTTCTTTCTCTCTCCAGCGAGACCTTCAGCCACCACCAATCTCATCACCAGCAGCACCGCCACAGCCAGAGAACAATAGGAGAAGAGATAACAGGAGAAAGGCAGAAGGAAAATATAGAGAAAGAGGAAGAACAACTAGAAGCGTCCTCCACAAACCATCTCCAGTCTTGCTCTTCGCCCACCGTCAACAACAACACTGCCACCGCAAGTCAGCTTCTTCTACTTTTATTTTCCTCTTTTCCTCCTCTGCATGCAACCTTCACTGTTCTGCAACTGAAAAGTATAGAGTGAATTAATTCACTCTCCATTGTTCACGTGAACAGTGGAGAGTTCTCCACTGTTCACTAGGCTGAGTTTGGCTCAGTCCAAAAAATTTTAAAAAAACAAAAAAAATCTTTTAAAAACTTTTGTGATTTTCCCGCGTATTTCTCAATCAACTTTGCTTAATATTGGTTCGTAATTTTATGCCATAAAGATATAACTCCGGTATTAAAATACTCGGTTTTCATCGAAACATTGCAAAAAATTATGAAACAAAAAGAAATGTCTTGTTTTCATGCATACGGCCAAGTCTCTCAAAGATTAAAAAAAATCATATCATATTTTCATACAAAAAAATTCAAAAAAATATATGGTCACCATGCATTTTGGCTTTAATAACCAATTTATTAAAGTCATGAGAACTAGGCCAATATTTCAAAAATACCCAAAAAATATTTTGTTTTCTTTTACTATTTGGGATTATGAATTTATACGTAAAGCGTATTTCTGATATTAAAAAGGTAGTTCTTTTTTATTGATGTTAGAATGGTTAGGTTTTACCCAATAAGATAAGGATCTCCTTACTAAGGAGGATTTTTCTTAAACCTTAGATGAACCAATAACTAGAAAATACGACCATACCTTAGCTTTTATCAGACAATCAAACAATGCAGCTTACCTTAGGTATGACGTATTTAAGGTGCTAATACCTTCTCTTTATGCAACCAGTCTCTGTGCCCAATCTCTGAGACCAGTTATGGTTTCTAGTAACCAAAATACTAGGTGGCAACTCTCATTCCTCCATTCCAATGATAAAATCTAAGAAACCCTTGTCTCACCCATTTTCCAGATACAATCCAAGAGTGGACGCATCGCTACGACGCCGCACACGTTAAACAATACTTGCAGAGTAAAGACTTTTCAAGTGCTTTGCCTACCAAGTTTGTAAAGACAAATAAACCGTTATTCCAAAATTAATCTTCTCAAAACTTTTAGTTCGGTTGATCTAAAACATTGTCTTTGTAGTAATCCTCTTCAACCAGAACTACAATTGGAAGGTGTTGGCGAAGAACATCAGCATTTATATCTCTATCAGTGGAGGCTAGACATGTATTGCCTTATCTCACTATTGTTTTGCATCACAAACATTTTGTTTCCCTTCTCCATGGTCATTAGGCTGGTTTTGTCAAGAGTAATTTTCATATTGAATTTATACTGCTTCAAGAAGGCGTCTGTCAGGTCTTTTCATTTATTGATCTTGGTATTGTCTAGTCTCATGTACCAGCTCAAGACAGATCTAGTAAGACTACCTTGGAAAAAATATATCAACATCTTATTGTTATGGATCATTTCAGCCATCTTATTGTAGTATGACTAGAAATGGGTGTTTATGCATTCTAGCCCGCTATACTTGACAAAGTCTAGCACTCTAAACTCCTTCGACACCTCAATGTTTGGAACCAAACAAACTTCAGTTGTTAAAACAAGTTTAGTCAAATTATTTCATTTAAATGCTCTCAATCTCTCTTTTATAGCAAGTGATTTATCATGGTATATAGGACTAGTAGACCTATCATTCAAAGGTCTTTATGTTGTTAGTTTCATGTTGATCCGAGCTTGAGTTGGATAGATGGGGGTAAAAAGGATAAAATGTTGCCCAGTTACCGAGTTTGCCCCTAAGTTATGAGATATGTGAGAGACGTAAATTGACGGTGTTTTCATAGGAGGTTGTGCATACGTTCCCTTTCCATTCTTGAAACTCAGGAATGGTAGGCAGGTTGTTGGTCTGGGTTACTTTTATTTTAGCTGTCATGGCTGGACTATGAAGGGTTATGGGTATAGTTGTGATAAGCTCGGAGAGGAGAGTTTGGAAGTAAGGTTGGTGGCTCCTGTGTGTTTATAGAGAAGATAATCTGGTGAGGATGATGGAGGTGGAGGCATGTATTGAGAGAGAGATCATGGGGAAAGTTAGAAAAAATATTGAGAGCTGTGGTTTAGCAAAAGGAGGGAGGTTGTTGGGTGGCGACTAGGTTTAGAAAACTATATCTAGGGTTTTTTTATGTTCTTTTTTTATTATTATAGGTAGAGAATTTTTTCTCCTCCCCTAATTGCTTGGTCCAACATTTGTACTTTGATTTTTTTTTTTTTTAAAGAGCAATATCAATGTCGACTCAATAAAAACAATCAAAGATTTTGAAAATGATATGTTAAAAGTTGAATGCGTTGCAAAGACATTTGAAATTTGAATCCTTTTAAGATGAAACGGTCGACCAATTCATATTGGTCAAGCCAATTAGTCAACCAATTCACCTTGTATGGACAAACGGTCAACCAATTCAACTTAAAATCTAGTTTTAGCAGTTTTAAGCCAAATGAGTTTCGAACCAACTAAATGCATATCAATCCTATGATGCATGCAATTTGAAGTGTATGAATTCATTTTAATTTGTGTTATCATGTTAGATATAAAAGATTTACATAATTTGCACTAAAATGAATAATTAATAACTAAGTCTTCACTTGTTTTGCATCTTGAACTTGTTGATTAATTTCTTCATTTAAATCTTCATACTTGTTGATGATCTTCATATAAACTTGTTTAAACTTATTGTTAACAAAGCATGTTATTAGTCCAATTTTATTTAATTGTTATCATCTAAATACATAAAATATTAATATATAACCCAAAGGTCAATAGTATCAATATGAGAATTCTTAAAGCCGGTTATAAGAAGAGATTGGCTTAACTTATGGTACTAAGTTCTTGGCACTTGTTTAACTTATGGTACTAAGTTCTTGGCACTTGTTTAAGGCCATAAATGGCTTTACGAAGCCTGTAAATGTATATTGGATGATTAGAATCAATGAAGGCTAGTGGTTTAGCTATATAAACCTCTTCTAATAATCAACATAAAGGCATTGTTGACACCTAATTGTTAAAGAGATTAACCATAACTAACATCAATCCTAAGAACGAGCCTCGCAATAGTGGGTTTAACAATTGGACTGAATGTTTTATAATAGTCAATATTGGATCGTTGATGAAATATTTGGCTATAAGGTAAGTCAAATATTAACCCTAATTGGTCAATAGAGATCTAATTCTTAAAGAGATTAACCACAACTAACATCAATCCTAAGAACGAGCCTCATAATAGTGGTTTTAACAATTGGACTGAATGTTTTATAATAGTCAATATTAGATCGTTGATGAAAATATTTGGCTATAAGGTAAGTCAAATATTAACCCTAATTGGTTAATAGAGATTTTATGATACGTGACTGGTTTCATGAAAGGAAATATACTATGACCCCTTAAGTGTCCTACATGAGGCAAGCTGCATTGCTGATTTTATCTTAAATTGCTAAGAGTTTGTTTTTTTTTATTGGTCTTCCTATAATATTCTTGACTCTGGTATCAGTGAATATTCACCTATGAATATTCGCAACTCTGACGTTAGTAAATATTGTGTAACCCAAAAAGTATGATATTCCTGACTCTTGCGTCAGAGAATAAAATCCGCAAAATTTGGATTAAAAGAAAAGAAAAATATTTTTTATTTTTAAATTTTTTTAGAAAAAAAAAAAGAAAGAAAGGGAGACATGTATCACACATAACATTCACATTCACGGTAAAAATCCACAAATCAAATATATAGCAAAGCCAACAAAAGAAAATGCGAGAGACCCATAAATAAATTCACAAGATCGCTGAATTTTTATGGAATTTTCTGATATCTAAAAGGGCTTGTTTTGCCAATCACACTCTTAGCCCAAAAAAAATTAAGCCGGTTGGGTTTGAGGCCCAGGCCCAGAATAACTTCAATGTTTTTTTGGTTGATCCAACCCAGCCATACGGGCTGGGCTGGATCCAACAGGCTCAGCCTGGTCATTGTTCCTGGCATGCGGTAATTACTCCCGCATGCTTTGCACAGTGCACAGGTAATTAAAAACGGAAGGGGAGGGAACGAAAAACTTACCTGATCCGCAGGCTCTGCTGGAGGCGAAGACTGGGAATAACACTGACTTTGGACGACGCCCCTCTACTCCCGCTTCTTCTTTTTTTGCTTGCTCCTTCTGTCGTCTTTCTCTGGTTCTTTCTGGGTTCCCTTCTTCTCTACCTCTCTCCTGTTCCCTCGGTCACTCTGTTTTCTCCCTGGCTCCCCCCCCCCCCCCCCCGGGTTTCGGTCGCTTATCGCTGTTGTGAAAGGAGAATGAAGCTGTTGGCCACGAAATATACTACTCTAGCTTTGAGAGAGCAGTCAGTGTTGTTGCAGAATGTTGAGCTAGAGGGATAGGCTGGAATGCTACAAGAGCTGAAATGTTGCTGACGGTCGACGGTGCTGCTGATGGTCGGCAGTTGTTATGCAGGGCAGTGTAGATCCTATGTTGGATGTTGAATTAGTTCTAGGTGGAATGACAGCCATCACTTGGCCATGTGATAAATCTGATAGAGGCTTAAGTAAGGGCGTGGGGATGGGCGATTGCCACAGGGTGTTGTGCGGGGAATATAAAGTCACTGGAGGACATATATTGGACTTGGTAGATGAACGCCAGCCAGTGTTTCCAAGAGGGTTTAGAAGTCAATTATTGTTTTTTTGTGATTGCCAATTTGTGTTGGTCCTGTTTGTTGGGTTGATAGTGGTTGGAAAATGAGCAGCTTCCTTTGTTTTTCCTTGAAAAGAAGCTTCAAATAATGTTATAAGTTTCTCATAAAGCTCATTAAATAAGATCAGTTTATCACATGCTTGAACGACATGAACCAATTCTTTGTAAGCATCTCTCAGTCCATCTAGAATTTTGTCTGTGAGATCTTTCTCATCCATTGGTGCACCAAGTATAGCAAGTTCAATGCACAAGCTTTAATTGATTAAATGAAGTCAATACTATTCAGAGTACTTTTGGTATCATGTTTGAGAAGGGTTTTGACTTGTATGATGTGTCCACGAGATGGTTTAGCATAAGTATTGGTCAATATGGTCCATACTTTGTGTGCTGTTTTGGCTCTGCCTCTATGTAAATGAGAAGAAATCCATTAATGAATGTTGGAGAGTAGTTGAGTTTCTTGGAAAAGTTGTTGTGATTGTGGGATTGGTCTGAATAATCATTGTGGCTATGGATGAAAAAAAAAAAAAGTTCTCAACAAAGAAAAAAGTTGAGGACAACATCAAAGAATAATTTGCCATCAATGTCTATATATTATTATATTATTCTGAACAACTCTTTCAAACCACTGATCTCTTCTTCAGAAAGCCTCTATGATATGACCTAAACATAGCGTAAACACACATAGATATAGTGTGTTTGGTATTGTGGTAGCGGTTGCGGTTGTGGTTTGAAAAAAGTTGTTTTATAAAAAGTACTTTTAGTTGAGGTTGGTTTGAAAAAATAGATGTTTGGTTAAAACTGTGGTTGAAATTGAGGTTGAAGAAAAAGTAGTTTAATGTGTTTGGTTAAAAAATGCTTTTCAAATTGAGATTATAAAATAATTAAAAAAGACATATATTAATATTGATGATTTTTAATTGAAATATTAACGATTTAATTACTGCTATTACATCATGAAATAAACAATACTTTATATAAAGTATTTTTATTGTCAGATTAAACTATGTTCAATTTCATCATGTATGAAATCTATTCAATAAGGACTACAGTTTCCATGGTTTCTTGAGCGTGCAACAACATAAGGTAAAATATCATCAGGAATAAAATTGGGATTGCGATCAAATTCTGCAAATGTTACGCCATCATACGATCTCCTGCAAATGTAATTATTTAGTGCCATTGAATCATGTGAAACATTAGTTTTTCAAATAAAACACAATATTGAGAAAAAATTTTAGATTTTTTTTATTTTACTGGGTCACATCCGATTCAATGCATTTAGGTTTGGGTCGGACCGGTTCGATGCATTTAGGTTCGGGTCCGGCCCATTAACAATGGAGTTGATCTCCACTGTTCACGTAGCTGAACAGTGGAGACATGGAGAAGTGCAGAAGAAGAAGAAGAAGAAAGAGAAGGAGAAGGAGAAGGAGAAGGAGAAGGAGAAGGGGAAGGGGCGGCGGCCCTTGGCGGTGGTGAGGGAGCCGCGCTCCACTGTTCTGCAACGTGAACAGTGGAGACTCCACTGTTCACGTTGCAGAACAGTGGAGACATGGTGCAGAAGAAGGAGGAGGAGGAGGAGGAGGAGGAGGAGGAGGGGAAGGAGAAGGAGAAGGGGCGGCGACCCTAGGCGGTAGTGAAGGAGCTGCGCTCCACTGTTCTTCAACGTGAACAGTGGAGTCTCCACTGTTCACGTTGCAGAACAGTGGAGACATGGTGCAGAAGAAGAAGAAGAAGAAGAAGGAGAAGGAGAAGGAGAAGGAGGAGAACGGGAAGGGGAAGGGGAAGGGCTGGTTATTTCTCTGCTGCAAGGCGCGCCATTGTTACTGTGTTGTAACACAGTTGCAACAAAACCAGCTCCAAGCTGCTTCGATCGTTGCTGCGTTGCAAACGCAATAAAAGGCGGGGCCCATGAACAGTAAATCCCATTTTTTTGATAACCAAACATGCAGGAGCTGCGTTTCAAGCGAAACGCAGCCGCTGCAGCGTAAACAAACGCTCTCATAAACACATATGCATGCAAGTGTCTGTATAAGTTTGTTCCAGGAAAACCAAGCACTATTATTAGTTCATCTATATCAAAATTAATTAGGTTATCAAACAAATGAAAAAAAATAAAAATTAATTCATAAAATTAAATATCCAGGTTTCATCTCTTTATATCATCTCTTTATACAAATTTAGCCGAAAGTTGACGGATTGTACCTATTTCAAAATTCCAAATATCCGATATGATTTCCTTTGTCTCTGTTATGTTTTGAATATTTATGGATTTAAAGTCTTTTTTTTCTTCTTATTTAGCCTAGTTAGTTAGGGAAGACTATTTAAATTAGTTTTGTTGGTCTATAATCACATTTATTATCGATCAATAAAGTTTCATGCTTTCTAGGTATTTTCTACAAATTTATTTTATTTGTTA
>Ga0325405_1006656_pt1 | contig 11666 bp, 8 predicted proteins | sample PopdelMetagenome_21_FD_205663 | JGI IMG/M metagenome (GOLD analysis project Ga0325405, IMG submission 205663) | Populus deltoides microbial communities from Bellville, Georgia, United States - Xylem-Control-R2 | ecosystem: Host-associated > Plants > Phyllosphere > Stem > Wood/Secondary xylem...
CATTTAGGTTTTAATTAACCAAGGGCAATGATTATTTGTTTCACTATTCATGGCATAAATTCCATGCCAGAAAGTATTTTCTTCTTGCATATAGAACGTAGTCACTTGTATACTGGAATTGAATTGAGGCCATCGGGCATAATTCTGAAACATCAAGAGAGCTACTTTGACAGGATGAACTATAGGATTATGCATCAAATGGTGTTTCTCTTTTTGAGCTTTGACAAATCGATATCCAAGTTATGCAGATTTGATGTGTGTGGATGAATAATGATTGTGTATCTTCCTAATGGACCATAACACTTGTGCAGGCAACCTTCTACGTTCTGGTGATGTCAGAGGTTATCAATCCATGGCAAGAATGTATACAAGACTTGCAGCCTCGCCAAAGAAGGGGTGATTTTGTGTAATTTGATTTCTTCATCATAAGAACGACGTCGTGTTATCATCGTAAGTTGGAACAAATGTCAATGACATTTGGAGCTGAACTTGAAACTTCAACCATTAGCTGTGCTTTGAACTTGGTACCGTATATACATTGGACAAAAAGGATAAATTATTGTTGAGACCTAATGGACATTTGTCAATGATAGAAAAATCTGCCATTTTTCGGCATCTAATTCATCTGACAAGCAACGGAAAGGTTCCCAACATATTGAACTAGTAATTTTGGAAACGAACAAGTAGTGATACTGCATATGAACTTGCCAAACCCTGCTTGAGCCAGTTCTCGTTACAACTTCATAAGAGCAATAAAATACTTAATAAAATTTTGAGCAAGAGTGTATTTAAAAGAAAAATGAGAATTTGCTTTGAATAGGTTGAGCAGGGCGATGGTGGTTACAAGTATGGATCTTTTAGTTGGCATCTGAACTGATATTGAACTGATGGGTGAGTATTTTTGAATAATTAGCTTATTCTAATTGTTAATGGGTATGTTATAGATATTATTAAATTTAACTTGAAAATTATTCAAATCTAAGATGAAATATATAAATCGATTGAATCTAACACGATATATCTATTATATAGATATATTTGTAGATAATGTGATATATCTATTATATAGATATATTTGTAGAATATTTATAAATCGTTTGAATCTAACACGATATTTCTATTATATAGATATATTTGTAGAATATTTATAGTTTTAAATATATATATATATATATATATATATATATATATATATTAATGTTTTATTTTTTATTGTATAATAAATAATAAGCAGATAATAAATATTAATATGAATATCCAAAACTCAATAGATAGTTTATGAATATTTAAATTTCTTACCTAATAAATAATAGATAGGATATGAAAATTAAGAAATTCGACTTATGGGCAACGTTGTCAAAAATTTTTTTTTGACACGACATGTAATATACAATATAAATAATATAAATTCGAATTGTAAAATTATAAGTAAAATATTTTAACTAATTATATATTAACAATTCCAGTCAAGTAGTAATTAATAATATAACACAATTAAAATAAAAATAAAATAAACAATCCAAACACTTTTATTTTTTTCACATTGATTCTTCTATTTTTTGGACAAATTAACTCACTTAATTTGTCATTTACAAGAAACGAGTCCCTTCAAATTTTGATAGGTCATTTAACATTAATTACTTCAAGAGTCAACCAAGCTAATTTACAATTTTTATTCTACATATTTGTCAGCTAAAATATAGAAAATTGCCAATTGATATGTTAATAGTTTACATAAGAAACTGTTAAGAATGAATATGTATTTTTATTTTACGAAAATAAAATACATAAATAACTTATATTGTTAAAAAATTATAATAATTATAGTCAAAATCAAGCCCTTGATTATCAGATTACCTAAGTTTTGCAAGATATAAATTTGAAATAATGAAATTGCTAAGATACAAATTACTAGATTGCATAATATTTTATACTTCTTTCAAACTCATAAAATCAGTGCGAGTTTACCGATTTTACCAAGTTTGACCGATTTTACTGGTTTTTGACTTTTTAGTCTGATTTTACATGTTAGATACATGTTGACTCGTAAAATCATACGATTTTACAAGTTAACTCGTGATTTTGACAACATTGCTTGTGGGTACTCATTACTATCCTTATTTGAAAGTTTATGACATGGGAATTGGTGTTGTATTGATATGTTAATGCCTCAGTCTTGTTGTCTATTTAAGCGAGTATTTGTGCTCAAGTCATGTCTTCTCAAATGAGCTCAAACAAGTTATCGATTAACACAATTCTCGTTCTGGCATAATGACAACATCATATACTAAATAGGGGTGAACAAAAAAAATCAAACAACTAAAAAACCAAGGAAACAAAAAAAAATTAACCGAAAAACCGAACTGAGGAAAAACTAAATAAAAAACCCAAAAACTTTATGGCTTGGTTCAAGGTCAAGTCCAAACTTTTGAAACTGTCTAAACCGAACTAAATCGGTTCAATTTGTAGCTTCAACCAAATCAAGGTATAAAAGGTTTATTTTTCATCAAACCTTAATTCTCTAATTTCCTTCATCTCATAGTTGCTCTCTCTCTCTCTCTTCCTCTCCCTCACTCTCTCTCTCTCTCAACAATTTGTTCTCTTCTATCCCACAACCTCCTCCCCACTCTTTGTCTTTTATCTCTGGTCTATGGTCTCTTAATAGTAGTGTAGTCTCTTTATTCTCTGTAAGTTGCTTCCTCACCTTTATTTATAGTTACGAGCTTCAATGTTTAAAATTGCTTTCTGAGATGGTATGTGTGGATTTTGATGGGTGGGTTACTAACAATGGCAAAGCCAGAGTTTTTTAAACGAGGGGGCAAATTACTAACAAATACTATGTTATGTAGATATACGTTAGAAATCAACATATATAGTAATTCATATTAAGTAAAATTAATTTAAAAATACATTAAAATGAAAAAACTTACATTATAATTGTTCTCTTCGAGTTTTCATATTTTAAAACCGCTTCATAATAACTTCATTATCAATCTTATCGAAGATATCTTTCTCAATGTATACAATCAAACTGTCATTCATCCACTTATCTCTCATCATATTCCACAATCGACTCTTGACAATATGCATCGCAAAAAAAACTCTCTCCACTATAGCAGTTGCAAGTGGTAGAAGTAATGATAATTTGATAAGTAAATATACTAATGGAAATATCAAATTCTTCTTTATTTTTACCATTTTCTCTGCAAGGCTAGAAATACCTTCAATACTAGAGAAGTCATCATCATCACATAGATCAAAATATATATATATATCAAATTGGTCATCAAGTACTATAGGGTCTACTATAAAAAATTTATTGGGATAAAAATAAGCAAGATGAATAAGCTTTTCTTTGTTGAAAATAGAAAAAAAGTCACTTGGTTTTAAACATGCCACACAAAGAAGTAACTTCGTACTCGTCTCTAGTAAAACGATCATCCAACTTAGTAAGTTGTATGTCAATGATATTGTTAAACAATTCATAACGAAAATGGTGTAGGTTTGTAATCCCTTGAGATTTTCGCCTTGAACGCCCACAAAGCTTATACTTATCATCCATGTTTATAATATCAATATCATGTTTGATGCAAAAAGATGACACTTCTTCCAATAAAGATTCCCAATCATTCTCTCTCATCATTTTGAATCGTTCCTTTGATGTTTTCAATAAACTCATAACATTTTTTATGTCATGATCTTTTCTTTGTAATGCTTATGAGAACTCATTAGTAACTACTAGTATCCTTCTCAAACAATGAAGCATGAACACAAAATTAAATGATTCCATAATATCTGTTAAAACAACCGCTTTCGTTCTCTGTTCTGAGTTCATCCCATCCTCCCTTATAATCTCAAGCACATCAAGAATTGATGAAAACATTACAAGTAGATGAATAATTGTAACATAGTGGGAGCCTTAATGGGTATCACCATACTTTCTAAGAGAAGTTTCTTGATTCAGGCCTCGTCCACTAGAAATTTCTCCATTTTCAAGTCCTTCAATAATTCTAGCATATTGTTTTTCTCTAATCACCTCCATCCTTTTACATGATGCTCCAACTATGTTTATAATGCTAGAAATAAAATTGAAGACATCTCCAACTTTATTATGCTTATTTGTAACAGCCACAAGAGTCAATTGAAGTCTGTGAGCAAAACAATGTACATAATATGCGCTTGGATTGTTATTGAGAATAAGTGCTTTCAAGCCATTGAATTCACCTTACATGTTACTAGCTCTGTCATATCCCTAACCACGCAATCTTGATATGTTAAACCCATGTTTAGAAAACAAAACTTTAATAACCGCCTTGAGTGAACTAGCAATTGTATCTAACACATGTTGAATGCTAAGAAAATGTTCAATTATATGTCATTTGTTGTCTACATATCGTAGAACAACTGTCATTTGTTCCTTGATTGATATGTCACATGACTCATCAATTAAAATTAAAAATAATGAGTCACATAGATCTTTGATAATCACATTTGTAATCTCCTCTGCAACAACTTGAGTAATGTCTTTTTGAATATCTAGAGAAGTCAATTTCTTATGTCTAGGACTTTCACTGAAAGTAACTCTTTTAATAGCTTTATTATTTTTGGAAAGGAAATGCAAGAGCTCTAGATAATTTTCTTGGTTTCTTGAAGATTCACATTCATTATGGCCACGAAATGGAAGTCCTTAGTGTAACAAAAAACAAGCACACATCAAATTCTCACATTTTATCCGAGCTGCATTGTGACTACTATTAGATTTTCCAATATAAAGATCAAATATTTCCTCTTTTTTTTTTTCAATTTGAAAAACCATCACCTACAAACAAATCAACACCCCCTTTTGACTTGAAGAGGTAACAATACAAGCAAAAGGCAGCATCTTTGGCTATGATGTGCTCTAACCATGTTGGGTATGTACCAAACCAAGCTGGATTAAAGCGTCGTAGTGTTGATATATTCCCAAATTATTTTTGAGAAAAATCACAGTGTAAAGGTTGACAAGGACTTTTTTGTAGAAAAGCTCTTCAGATTGCATCCCTATCATTTACATGGTATTCATAAATTGATCTTCACAAATTGGTCTTCTTAAGTTAGGGTCAACAAGGAGAGTGTCGGGGTTGATTTCAATATGACTTTTCTTTGAACTTGATTGAGTTACATGACTTGAAGCTTTCAATGACTCTTCATTCTTAATGGATTTACGCTTGAAATACTTGTCTAGTGACATGTTAATTTAATATGAACTTACTGGATTTTTTTATCATCACTGTTAAACAAAAGTCAGTTAAGTTACACAATAATTCTAAATCTTCCATAAGAAATTCATAGCAAAATATACATCAATTCATCAAAATCAAAATCCATTTCAATTCATATCTATATGCATATAATAAGTATGTTGATTAAATTATACATACTCAGTTCTAGACATTTAATTGAGGAACAATGCCTAGTGTCTGTGTAAGAAGAACAATGCTTGAAAAATATGCTTTCTACTTGATATTTTACTTACAAACAAATCATGTGAAAATATTAAATTTCAATAAACTACTCTACCAATGCAAGAGATGCCAAGAATAATGGTTTTGCATGAATATTAATTTATTCTTTTATAATAAGAAAAGAAACATTTAATTGATTAAATTAGCATATTCAAATATTTATTTTGAACATATTCATATCAAAACCTTTAAATTATCATAAACCCTAATATTTTTAATAACTAATTATAAAAGAATAAAATAAAAATTAGATAATGAAACAAATAAAAAAGATGAAGGAAATTTACCTAAAGTATAAAGCAAAAGGCAAAAAAAGTTAATTACTTAACTGTACTTAAAAAGCCAAGTAAAAAAGAGTCAAGGGAGAGAGGCAGGGAACGAGCTGGACATATGTATGGGAGAGAGGCAGGGAAAGCAAAAGAGAAATTTGCATAGTTAGGGTAAGAAAAAGGAAGAAAAGGGAATGAGATGCAATAACAACTTTCCTATATCAACCATTCACTAAATTATTATTTTAATATAAAAAAATATTAAAAAAAAAATTAAGGGGGCAATTGCCCCCTTTCGTCCTTATGTGGCTCCGCCACTGGTTATTAAATATGCATGTTTTATTTGGAAAAAAACTCCAAACTCAACAAGTGGTTTCGTATGCTCTTCAAATAAATTTTTTAGAATTTAGCACATATATGATTTTATTTTTAGAGTGACTTGTTGATCATAAGTAACAAAGAAAGTTAATAACCAGTTGTAAAACAAAAAAAAACACCCATTTTATAAAGTAATTTAGGAATGACTAAGGGCCTGAGGCTCACCAACTCTCTTGCTCTCAAAAACTTTTTCAGTCACTTAATTAATTAGTCCACTTAAAAAAATTGTAAAGTATTTTAGTGCTTGTTGTGGAAAATATTGTTGTTGGATACTTGCTAAAAGACTGGTAAAAGTTTCTTGACTTGCTATATATGGTTAATAGAATTGGAATAGAAAGAGATGAAACCAATTTGCTTCCAAAAAAAAAGGAGGGAGTTTTTTTTGTTTCCATGTTTTGATGATATTTATGGCTGGTTTTGTATACGTATTCTAGATGTTTTTGTGCTTATTTTTTAGATACTTGTTTCCTATCTTATGTGATCATTTCCTACCAAGTGGATTTGTATGTAAGAATATCTGGATCTTTCATTTTGACAACTTGCCCTCTTTTATCATTATAGGCTACTTCTCACTTTACCTTGTCTAATACTAGAGGTAGAATTTGGTGAAAAGTTACATATGACAATAGATTATAGTTAATATAAAAATCGATGGCATTTGTAGGTACTTAACTTTACCTTATCCAATATTGTTTTTTTGTGGTTTTGTAAATACTTTGTTGTTAAAAAAAAATGTAAAACTTTTATTACTAGGTAAAAAATATAATGTTTTTGAGTGATTAAACTCTTGTTTCCTAAATGATATATTAACTATTGTGAACACTTCTTTCTCATCAATCATCACACAGTTCACACTTCCTTTTTCATCAATCATTACAGCTAGCAGTAGATCTATTGACAAGAAATCAACAACACTAGCAATAAGTTTGCAGCTAAGGGTGGTTTATTTTATGTTCAATTATGCTTAATGATATTTTTATGCTAATATCTTAGGACAACATTATACTTTCTATTTTCTCTACTTTTTTCTTATGTAATTATTCATATTTTTGGGTTCCACCACCAGCCGTGAAACCAAATTTTCTAAATATGTACACAATTTTATTTTAAGAAGAAAACAACATTATTCTCATAGATAGCTTTCGACATAGACTTATGCTTAGAAATCAAGCCAAGTCCATATACATTCCCTAATAACACCTTTTTTAAGTAATGGGAATAATCCAACAACTAGGGAGTAAGGTTGTTATTAAGTTACTCCTCATTCCTTTTTTTTTGTTACACTTGAATCCTGATGGATTCTACAAATTCCTCTAGGTTTATACCATGTTCAATTACTAAAACTGCTTAATTAGACAACATGTTTTTAACCTCAACTTTCTTGTTTGATGCCTCTACTATCTATCATTTTTTTTTTCTTTCAAAAACCTTCTATTTCCCATTTCAATTGCAAAATCCCTAGACATGTCCTATGTCTCATCTATTGTGTTCTGGATGCTACCTGTGCTACTAACAAATTCAATCATATATTTGTTGCTTCTCAACTTTATATGGTGTGAATGTTTACAGCCCTTGTTTAGTATCACATGAGATTTTGATGCCTATTGAATGTCCATTAAAGTAGGCTCATTATGAGAGTTTATGTGACCATGATTCAAGTTTTGATAATTGTTTTCATTACATTCCATAGAGTCCACTACATTAGTGTCTGATGTGTTAGAATCCAAAATAAATTGCACATATAAAAGTTTTGATTCATTAGGTCGATCTATAACTCTCGTCTAACTATTTGAGTCAAAATTATCTAGGCCCGATTGTTGTTAAAGTTTGTCCATATTTGAGTCCATACAGTTCTCTACCCATCTAACTTTAGAATCTAATGTGTTTGTTAAAGTTTGTTGAACTTCCCTTTCACAAGCTAAAGTACCATGTCATTTAATAAATATTTAATAGTAGTTGATTTGAACTAGTTTGGGAATTTGGACTAGGATTTGCTGAAATCTGGCTGCTATAAAATTAGCGTAAATAGTTACAGATTTAATAAACTACATCTTGAGAATTGGTTAATGGTATAAATGAGTTTATTACAGATATTGATACTAATACTAATAAAACTTTGTATTTTACAATTTTGATTCAGAATTTGAATATGACACAAAAAAAAATGGCTCTCAATACATGCCAACAGAAAATGATGCCTTTAATCCAAAACCATACAAGTCTTCAACACCAAACACCATAAATGAGGAGGTTATCATATGGGGTGTCAAAGCAAAGTGCAATTATTGTTCTAAGATACTTTTTAGGAATTCAAAATCTAGAACAAGTCATTTACGTAGCCATTACATGACTTGTAATATGAGAAAATAGCATGATGTGCAATAAGAAATTATTACAAAAAAAGTTCTCATGAAGGGAGAGAGTAAAACATTACTTACATACAATTTTAATGAAGAGATTTCTAGGAGAGAGCTTGTAAGTACCCACTTTTCATGGTGGACCATGTTGGATTTCAAAGATTCTTGAATGCACTTTAACCTTTGTTCAAGGTTTCTTGCTGAAATACCATAAAAAAATGACATTTTAAAAGTTCATGATGTTAAGGAGCAAGGTTAATGCACAAGTTAAAGAACAATGTTGGTAAAGTAATAATTACAATTAACATGTGAACTTCCAACTATCAGAAAAGAGGTTCAAGATCATTACAACTCACTTCATTGATGATGAATGAAAATTACAAAGTTATATATTGAGGTAAGATTTATTTAATATGTGTTGTTAGGAGCTTTTGCAATTATTTATTATGCATATTTAATATTTTATTTTGATTTAGGCTTATTTATGTGTCATGCCCACACACACACATAAAAAAAAGTGCTAGCTAAAGTTTTACTTGAGTCCTTTATGGATTGGAAGTTGATATTAACTTGTCAACTATTACATTGGATAATTTCTCAACTAATGATGCATTGTTATTTGATTTTAAAGATAAATTATAAGCTAGTTCATTGATATTAACTGGTGATTTTATTCATATGAGGTGTTATGGTTATATTTTGAACTTGATAGTGAAAGACGGGTTGGGAATAATTAAAAGAGGGACTGAAAAAATCAAAGAGAGTTTATTTTATTAGACAACTTCACCCAAAATAAAAGAAAAGTTTGAGGAAAATACTTGTCATATTCGTATTCCTATAACTAAAAAGCTTATTCTTGATTATCCAGTAAGGTGGAATTCAATAAATTTGATGGTTAAGAATCTTTGATTTATAAAGATATATTTTCTCGACTTAAACAATCAGAAACCCAATATAATAGTTTTCTAAGTGAATCTAATTGGGAGTTTGCAAATTTAATTTGTGATCAGTTAAAGATATTTTATAAGGTAACAAATGTTTTTCAAGATGAAGTATCCTACGACTAATCTATACTTTCCTAAAATTTCTTTGATTAGACTGGCATTGTAAAATTAGGTTTCTTATCATATTGAAGAAATATCAAACATGACAATCAAAATGTTGGAAACAAATTTATAAGTATTAGGATAACATTCATGGTCTAATAGGAGTTGCAGATGTACTTGATCCACGATATAAAATGACTTTGATTAAATGTTATTTTCCTAAAGTATATGGGAGTGAGCATGCAAAGCACAAGGATAAAATTCATCGTCTTTGTTATGATTTGGTGGGTTTTTATGCTTTAAGGCAAAAAGAAAATGATCTTCAATCATATATGACTTAATATTTGGGTGTTAGCTCTGTAGATGTAAGTTATGATTTGGCTGAATTTGATAGTTATATGATGCAAATGAAAAGAACAAAAAGTTCACATGCTATGAATAAATTGGATCATTATTTAGATGATGATGTTTTGTAGAGGATGATTTTGATATTCTGACATGGTGGAAAGTTCAAGGTAGCAGATACCTAATCCTACAATCTATTGCTAGAGATTTATTAGCTATCCTTGTATCTACAATATAAAATTGGTTATGGTATATTAAAGCTCGAGGTAAATTAATAAATATTTATGTTTTATTATGGTTACATGCATTTTAACAATTTATTGAAGCATATTCCTAACTTTTATTGTATGCATTGATTTTAGATGGAACAACACTAAATTGTGATAATTATGTCAGTATATTTAATGATTTTGATTGTAGTGAAGGAGGCATGGAGTTTATACTGTTAAAATAATTATTGACATAAAGGAAATGAAATCTCAATTTACAATGTTTGATATAAGATTTTGCTTCTCATATGTATTTTTATTCATACACACCATATCACTAATGTTGGATCAAGTGGATGGGTGTGAGTTGGAGCTTTAGTTTGATGTTCAATTGTATGATAACAAATGAGATATAATGCATGATATTAATAGAAAATGCAATCTCCTGATATTTAAGGTTATTTATTGGAAAATTATATAAGTTGTAGATTTTTTCGAAGAAACAAGTATCTTTGTTAAACACTTGTGGTCATAAGGAAATGTTTTCTTGGAATTGAACTTATTTTGCTTAGAGAATTTGTTGTTAAATGTTCTTTTTTTATTATTTAAAAGGTGTATTTGCTAGTTCTTTCATCTGGTAGTTGAAATGCACTCACTCTCAATTAGTATATTAATGTCTGAATGTCTATTGTTTATTTCTATTGTTAATCTATATCATCAATGCAAATTTGAATGAATTTCAAATTGCTATGTTTGAATCATTTGATGAAAAGATGATCCATCTAATTTTTGTAAGGTTTATCAAGTGCACGACACACTATAATTCTAGTTTTAGGTTCGAATATGGATATTCAATAGATACCTAACAGATACCCGAAACTCAATTAGATCGGGTTTGGTTTATGCATAATCGGGTTCAAGTTGATGGGGAGTAAAAAATATAATATAAAATCTTCTATTTTACAAATTCGGACTAATTAAATACCTCGAGCAATGGTTGCAACCACTCTTTACACTTATATGTGCTATGTAGAAAGACAATAGCACATTTTTTTTCTTTGCTCCCTTTCATTCTCAAAAACAGTATCGGCAAACAGATGTGTTTTCTTACTTATCAATAACCTCAACACAATAATAACATACTTCTCCTATGCATCAAACCCATTTCAAAAACTAAATAAATTACCCAATGTACTGCAAGATTAACAATATAGAAACAAAATTATATAGCAATTCATGCAAGATTTACCTCAATAGTCAAATAAAGATTCTCCTCTTTGATTAAGCTCTACGAATTTTCAATCTCTACTTTCAGACAAGACTTCATTGCCTATCAACAAAACAACTCATCAACAAACTCTAAACGTTTTTCTTTATCCTCGTACCAATGATCATTTCAAAAAAAAAAATTTGCTAAAAAGGAGAGACAGACCCCAATCTAACCTCACTGAAAGTTGGTCGTGGATTCTCTTTTGAAACAAGGGATCCTTCATTGGCTTTGCAGGTTCCACAAGCAATGGAACTGAAAACCAAACCTTATTTCAAGAAAATTAAGCAT
>Ga0325405_1006662_pt1 | contig 11662 bp, 7 predicted proteins | sample PopdelMetagenome_21_FD_205663 | JGI IMG/M metagenome (GOLD analysis project Ga0325405, IMG submission 205663) | Populus deltoides microbial communities from Bellville, Georgia, United States - Xylem-Control-R2 | ecosystem: Host-associated > Plants > Phyllosphere > Stem > Wood/Secondary xylem...
AAGCCACCAATAGAGGTGTTTCGAGTCCCAATACATCTTAGTGCTGCCAAGATGTATGGGGAACTTAGACTCATATGCTTCTTGTTGACCATCTGTTTGACTGTCTTATCATTAGATATGTACAATTGTTCATCCATCATCAAAGAAGTTCAAGTATAAGTATATCATCGATGAATACCACCATAAATTTATCAAAGTATGGTTAAAAAACCCGATTGATTAAGTCCATAAAGATGGCTGGGGCATTCGTCAACAGGAACGGTAGCACCAAAAACTCAAAATGTCCATAATGGGTCCTAAATGCAGTCTTTGCTACATCCGCCTTTTTAATCTTCATTTGATAGAACCCTAACCTCAGATCTATCTTTGAAAATGCCCTCGCTCCCTTTAGTTGATCAAATAAATCATCTATCTATGGTAACAGGTACTTATTTTTCATAGCTATTTTGTTCAACTGACGATAATCAATACAAAGTTTATGGGTTCCATCTTTCATTCTTACGAATAGAACTGGCTCTCCCCAAGGAGAATTACTGGCCTGTATAAACCCTATGTCTAGCAATTCTTATAGTTGAGTCTTTAACTCGTTCAATTCTATTGGAGCCATCTAGTACGGTTTTTGGGCTATGGGTGGGATTCCAGGGAAAGTATCTATAGACATTTCTATCTCTCACTCTGGGGGTAGTCTTGGTCATTCTTCAAGAAACACATCCAGGAATTCCTTCACCATAGAAATATCCTTCAGTCATGGGCCTCTGTCATCAAAGTTTAAGATGTATACAAGGTATCCCATACATCCCTTTCCCAGAAGTTTCTGAGCTGTTACAATCAATATTAAGGTGGTCGGTTTGGGAATTCTCTCTCCTTCGAAAATCATCCTCCTACCCTCAAGCATTTGGAATGTAACAATTTTAGCATAACAATCTATCAGGGCCTTGTATTTACTAAGTCAATCCATGCCTAGAATTATATCAAAATCATGCAATTCCAAGGGAATCAAGTCTACTTCGGTTTCATACCCAACTAAACTAACCCCCACTCCCACTCATATTATTTATTTCAACCATATTCCCCAACTATCTCTGGATCTTGTTCCCCTATATATGGTTCGCAGCCCATTTCCCTCATACTTTTGATTAGTCGCATGAGTAGCACCACGATGTCCATGGTTGCGACATTCATAGGGGCTGTCTGTGGAATCTACATGGCGGGAGTTGCTTGTATCGTCGAGTCGGCCATGTGCTTTAACTATCTAAGAAGTCTCAAGTCCACATACTATAGGGCACCCTTGTTGGGAGAGTTAATGGTTGTGCATATGACCTTTCTTGTTGCCCTGCAGCAGCTGCGGGTACTTCCTATGTTTGGTTAGGCATCTGACCTTCACCTGTTACCGCAGTTCTTTCCCGCAAAGTTTTAGGTGATCTTACTAGAGCATGCGATGTTGTATCATCCAAATGATCTTTGTCTTGCCAACCTTGGGCACCTTGACCCCCTCCCCTCCTTTATAATGAGGGCAGCTCAGTTCGTGTCCCTTGTCGGGTGGGCACCATCCTGAAATTCATCACAACAACACAATCATTAATGATCCTCAAGATCCAGACCAAGTGCTCTGATACCAACTGTAACAACCTGGCTTTTCAAAGCCAAAAAAATAGTAATTTTGTTTTTTGATAACATTCCAGAAATTGATAAACCGATTTCCACTCGTTATCGTGGCAAACTGATATGCCAAACATCAATCAACATTTCATTAACAACAATTCTTAAACATACACATAATATTACTTTTGCATGATTACAAGCTCACATTATAATATACATACATAATCATAAGTTTGCCTTTATGTACCACTAATAGACATCATGAAATTAAATGAGTATCGAATAACAGATACACAATTAGTACACTTAGTTCATACAAAAGACATCATGATTCAAAATGCGATTGCATGATTCTTTGCAAAAGTGAGTTCCTGTGTAATGAGTTTCCTAGGTACCTCATTGTTAAGATGTCCCTAATGCAATACAAATATTTACAAGAATTATAAACAATTACTAATAATAATTAAATAGTTTAACAGAAGCATTAATGTTATTCTCGGTTTAAGGCATAACAAGCGTAGTTCTTCCATATACTTGATATATACGAAATATAGTACACATAAATATATCAATTCTTAAAACTAACTCATAACTCGCAGATCTGGCTATCCTCTTAAGATACCATTAATCAAAGTTAATGATTTAATCACCTCGGTTATCCTCTTAGGATGCCGTTAGCCAAAGCTAATCATATACTCATCCCAGTCATCCACTTAGGATGCCTTTAGCCGAAACTAATCATTTAATCATCCCGGTCACCCTCTTAGGATGCCCTTAGTTGAAGTTAAACATGTAATCATCTTGGTCATCCTTTTAGGACGCCATTAGCCGAAGCTAATCATATAATCATCACGATCATCCACTTAGGACGTCATTAGCCGAAGCAAATCATGTAATCATCCTAGTCATCCTCTTAGGATGCCATTATCTGAAGCTAATCATTTAATCATCTCGGCCCCCCCTTCTTCTAAATAGGTTTGAGGAAGGTTTGACAGTATTCCTTCTTTTCTTCTCCTGGTTTTCCCCCCTTCTTCTTCCTCTCTTGGTTTCTAGCCCCTTTTCTCCTTCCCTCTAGGCAGCTGTTCAATCTTCTCTCAAGTTCTCAACTCTCTCTCCCTCTCTCACACATGTTCAAAGAGGTATTTACTGCTAGCTTGGTTTAATATCCGTTGGGAAGGAGGAAGAGAAAAGAAGCATGCAGCTGAATATGCAGCTGCTGCAAATAGATTTTAAGAAGAGGAAGGGTCACCTTCTCTCTCCTCCTTGTATTTATACCCCCTTTTAAAGAGCTGGGGTGTTTGGATCCTGGTTTAAGTTGGTTCTTATCCCCTCTTTGGTTATTCCAAGACCGCTCCCCACCCCTTTCTTAAGGCAGGCCAGTTTGCTCCCCTAACTATCACTTAGCATGATCCAGCCTTTTACTGAGTCAATTTATGTTGGGTATTACAACCACAAATGACACATATATTCATCAGCGCTCATAACCACTGTTGACTCAGGAATTGTCACAAAAAACTGAGTCGCTGCTAATTCAAAAATCGACAGCGAAAACTGATTTTTTTCTATTCTTGTTTAATTCCAATCTGGAGTATACCCATAAAAATAATTTTTTTAAAATAATTTAAAACTAGGATAGGACTAAATTCAATTAAGACAGAGGTAAAAAATATTATAAATTATAATTTTTTTCATGCAATCCAATGAAATAACAACTATACATTTTTTTTAAAGAGTGGTTAGTTACTATGAAATTCCTTTTTTAATTTTTTTAATTTTTTTTCTTTTTTTTATAATTCTAAATTTACATGTATATATAACAAAGACAAAAAATTATTATAGTATAAAAATTATCAACTTGATAATTCAAAAATAAAAGCCACATGCACTATATTTACTGCATGCGGAGAGACCCACAAATTAATTTTTAAAAATAAATAAATAAACAGCTATGAATGAATATACGGCGGATCAGTCTTCCCTTGAAGTCTCCAGCACCGACTGCTCTTGGCCTCTTTCACTTGACAAGGAATAAGCTTCGCTCCACTAGCCTTGATTGGTGGATGGAAGCACCGAGGATAGTCTGGTGGTATGCCACTTTCATGATTCCACTAGATTTTCAAGATTGGGTTGGTGTTCTCTGTACCAAAAGATTGGTATTCCAATGAACTCAAGCAATGGAGAGATCTTAAGCTTATAGGGTCGTAATTCAGAGTCCACTAGCCTCAATTTTTAAAGTAAAAGATTCCTTAAGCTTGATGTTTTAAGTCTTGAAGGAGTGTCAACCATTTTTGGAACACAAGGGTCACTTCAGAGCAATAATTTCCAGAGTCTGGCGTTCTCTATAGACTAATTATGATGTTAAATAGGCAATTCCTTGAGACGAATATTTTCACATCTAGCAAGGCCAGCCATTTTGTAATATAACAAAGTGAGAGCAGCAATGGATTGCATGCCCATGCTTGTTTTCTGCTTCATTTCATTTCTGATTGTAAGAACAGCCACACCTACTGACACCATAAACACAGCTCAGCTCAGTTCATTAGAGATGGAGACACTAAAGTTTCAGCTGGTGGGACCTATGGATTAGGATTTTTCAGTGGTTGCATTAGAAAGCCTGCACTAAATTGTTCCAGAGATGGGTTTCGGAAGCTCTTGGGTGTGAAGAATAAAGAATTGGTTTATGATGGGTTAAGAACACAAAGCCCAAAGTTAGCTTTGTCTTAGATAAGAATGTATAATTACTTGTCTACTAATGATTTAAGAGTCTATATTTTCCTAATGGATATGCTTCAAACATATTGAGATTGGTGACTTTAAAGGATAATAAATTATATGAAATGAAAAGTCATGACTGTCACGTGTTTATACAGACACTCATTACACTTGTATACCGGGATTTATTGCCAGAAGGGATATGAAGTGCACTCTTGGAGAAAAATATTTTTTTAGAGATATATGCTCTAAAAATTTATATACCCAACACATAGAGAAGCTTGAAAGAAATATCATCCAGAAAATCTGAAAACTTGAGATGATATTCCTTTCATCATTCTTTGACTCAATTGAGCATCTCCCATAAATCTACTGTTTTAGGTAAAAATTAGAGGTCTTGTCCAGTATAAATGGATGCATCCATTCGAGAGGTTAGGGATTACACATTCATCTTAATTAAATATCTATTATCTTTTTTTTTATTTAAACATTCATTTAATTCCAAGCAGATACTTGTTCAACCTAAAAAACAGTTCAAAACAAGGAGCATATTAAGGCTTTGACATGCGAGACTTATATTTTTAAATAAATCTCAATATTTATCTTGTGCTATTTTGAGCTTCACTTTATAATAAGAATCAATGGCATCCCAAGACATGAAAAGTTAAAAACAAGAAGAATGTTAAGGTTTCGATATGCAAGGATTATATTGTTAAATAGATCTCAACATTTATCTTGTACTTTTTTTAGCCTCACTTAATAATAAGATTCAACCGCATCCCAAGACATAATGATGTGGGGAAGTGTCTTTAAGTGAGAATTTGTCAATATTTTCTCAACCTGAATGACTTTTACCAAAAATTATTGTAAGGGGAAAATACTTGACAAAAATTGAATACATACATCTATATAATTTTGTGCTATTTAACTGCGATAAATTGAGACCTTTTATTTAGTAAGTATAATATTAACATGTTATTTTTAAATATTTTTTCTCTTATACTCTCATAAACTGATAGATTGAAAATTCATCGTAGGCTACATCGCCAATTTCTACTATCTCAAAATTCACATATGATTGAATCTCCAATTTTCCAATTAAAAGATGAAACTTTTTCCATATGGGATGGAATGTTTCTATTAAAACATAATTTCATTAAATATTTCTCTTTAACTGTTAATGATTATAATCATGTATTGGGTTTATCAATTGAGAGGGAATGTTAATTATAGTTTGAATTTACTTTATTTGGGTCTTAAAAGAAAAGTCAAGTGCTATAACAGGTATTTCATCAATGAATATGTCCTTTATACTGAAAAGTATGGTCATGCTAGAAAGACCTATAATAATGGAGTTTGTGTTATGGGATCAACTTTTAATGAGTTTAAAGCTGATTATTATGGAAAGTTAGAACAGGTTATTTAACTAAAATATCATAGCAAGCTTAATAAAGTCTTTTTATTCAAATATTATTGGTATGATACCATCAATAGAGGAATAAGAGTAGATCTCCACCATGGTTTGGTTGAAATTAATACGAAGGCTAGACTTCGTAACATCGACGATGTCTTTTTTTTTTTTTTGCCAAGCAATGGACACACATTTGTTATACATAAACTCCTTCATTTTGAAAGAATCGTTTTATAGTTGAGTGGTTATCCGTAGTGAAAACTAAACATAGAGGTCATGTCCAAGTTATTTAAGATGGTAATGATAAAGTAACTATGAGAGATAATGTCTTCCAAAATCATGAGTTAATTGATATATATCGAGTTACTTACTAACTTAGAAGAAAATTCAAATTTTTATATTGTTGAGAATATTTTTTTGTTTGATGTTGATGTTGGGGAGTTAAATAATATATTGAAAATCAATGAACATATAGAAGTCAATAAAGACAAAGATATCAACGAGTATCAATTCAACGAAAAAATTATGAAGGACATTATGATGATGAAATTGATGAAGAAAAAGATAATTCTAATTAAATTGTTAAACACTGATGAAACATTTATTGTTGTTGTTTTTGTTATTATGAACAAAAATAGGATTATTGTGTTGTTATTTCACTGTATATGCAAGTTGGATAGATAGGGAATGCAAAACACTTTGGAAAACAATTACATGATGAACGAATTAAGTAACACAACCGGAATTACTGACAAACTAAGTCCCTCAGAAAGGTCCAGAGAGTTGAAAAATAATTACATGACATTGCCACTAACAATTACAGACAGGATCACTAACAGACTAAGTCCCTCAATAGAGAGTTGAAAAAAATTACATGACCTTACCATTGATAATTATAGACGAAATCACTAACATAAAGAAAATTATAGATTTTTCCACTAATAATTATAGATAGAATCATTGACGGATATAAAATTCATCAGATAATCTTAAGGGGGGTGCAAAATTTTAAGATTCATTGCAATTTTTAAGTTTTAAATTCCAAAAGAATTATCAATGGACTATAAAAATTAATATATATTTAATTATCCATCAGTAATAATGTCAATATAAAACTATAATTAAAAAACCAGAATCTCTAATTTCATTTCTTTTCTATTTTTATTCTTCTCTCCCTATCAACTTCTCTCTCAGTTTAAAGTAGCCACACATGTTGGCCTATCCAAGTTTAGTTTCACCTTCTTTTTTTCACCTCTAATTTTTTTTCAATTTAAATTGAAATTAATTAAAATAATATTTGGATGTCAACCTAGCTGATCTTTAATTTTAATTGAAACTTATTAAAATAAATTATTTAAAATGTTTTTGTGATATTATTTTATTAAATATCGTTCAAGTTTTGGTTGGTTTTTTAAAAAGATTATGTTTTTTTATCACTTTTTTCACAATTATATTTTATTTACCACATTTTCAAAATTAAAACAAATAGCATGTTAATTAGATAAAGGAGTCTTCGTTTGAGAAATTTTTTTTTATCCTTATTTTGAATTACACTTTTATTTTTGTTCTGATAGAGCAAAGAATTATATTTTTTTTTGCTTGAATTAATAATATTAATAAGAAAAGGATTACTTATACTAACAAATTAGCTTGTTTCTATGAAATTTAAATTATTATTATTCTTATAAATAAAATATTTTAATAAAAATAATTAAGGATTTATATGTTATTTGATTTAAATCATGTTAAAAATATATTATAGCATGCAATTTAATATAATATTTTGAAAAAATTTATTAATTTATGTAATTTTTGAAATTATCATGAATTGTGGAACTATTATCATTTTTGGAACCGTTGTTAAAGAGTGTCATTCTACTATTATATTAACTTAAAGAGTATTTTAGCAATTAGGAAAATACTGGAATATAAGGCACATTAATTTTATAATTATTTTACAATTCGTGGTAATGGATGTTTTAGTCTCGATAATAAGAAAATAATATGCTTTTGAAATATGATTGTTCATTTTTATTAGGTTTCTACAATACAAATACTAATTACTTTGTTACAAATTAAAGGATAATTTATACACACATTGTAAAATTAATTATCGAAATTAACTACCATTAATAAACTATTTTTTAGCAGAGCCGCTATAATTAATTAATATGAGACCAAAAATGTGTCATATAAATTTTAAAAGTGAAAATTGAATAATATATAAATTATGCACCACATAAAATAAACCACAATGAAGTAGATGAAAATAAATCCATGTTTGAAAATAAATACAATAAGTCTTAATTTAAGGTTTGAATTTCAAATTTATAACAAAATTCTTTTATTTAAATCAATAATAGCCTTTTATCATTTTAATTTTTAAACATAGTAAAATAATTAATTATCTTTATTGTTTTTTTAAAAAAACTTGAGTCTAAAGATTTTTTTATCTTTTCAATTTAATAAAGAACAATTTGCAGAGGACACGGCATGAATAGAAAAATGTCAGAAGCAAGAAAAATCCTACAAAGAGTTTAAGAAAATATGATTGCAACCCAGTACTCGTTAGCGTCAAAGTAAACGATTGATTCATTGAACTGAGCTTAAGTCTTGATTTAGCGTCAAACACTTTTTGGTGCTCAAGGGCCACGGCACATCATCAATACATGACATCGCCGGAGCTTCCCTTAGCTCTCTGAGTGTTGACTATCTGTGTCAATTATGCATGCTAATTTCACAAACCAAAAAAATTCCGACGACGAGCGTTTACCGGTAGACTGACTGTGGTGATAAATAGGCAATATCTTAATTAAGACGAATATTATTCACATCTAGCAAGGCCAACCATTTTATAACATAACAAAGCTAGCTACTTGAAACAATCACGAGAGTGCCAATGGATTATATTTCCGTGCTTCGTTTTTGCTTCACTTTGTTGCTGATTGTAAAGGTAGCCACCCCTACTGACACCATGCACTCAACTCAGCCAGTTAGAGATGGAGATAGCATGGTTTCAGCTGGTGGGACCTATAAATTAGGATTTTTGAGCCCCGGTAAATCCAGAAACCGATACTCGGGGATATGGTATGGTACAATATCGGTCCTGACGCCAGTTTGGGTTGCCAACAGAGAAACTCCACTTAACGATTCATCAGGTGTTCCAAGATTGGGTATTCCAACGATCTCAAGCAATGGAAAAGAGATCTTAAGCTTATAGGGTCGTCATTCAGAGTCCACTAGCCTCCATTTTCAAAGTAAATGATTCCTTAAGCTTGATGTTTAAAGTCTTAAAGCAGTGTCAACCATTTTTGGAACACAAGGGTCACTTCAGAGCCAATAATTTCCAGAGTCTTGCGTTTTCTGTAGACTAATTGTGATGTTAAATAGGCAATTCCTTGAGACGAATATTTTCACATCTAGCAATGCCAGCCATTTTGTAATATAACAAAGTGAGAGCAGCAATGGATTGCATCCCCATGCTTGTTTTCTGCTTCATTTCATTTCTGATTGTTAGAACAGCCACACCTACTGACACCATAAACACAGCTCAGTTCATTAGAGATGGAGACACTATAGTTTCAGCTGGTGGGACCTATGAATTAGGATTTTTCACCCCCGAGAAATCCAGAAACCGATACTTGGGGATATGGTATGGCAAAATATCTGTCCAGACAGCAGTTTGGGTTGCCAACAGAGAAACTCCACTTAACGATTCGTCAGGAGTTGCAAGGCTTACCAACCAAGGACTTCTTGTCCTTCTCAATCGTAGTGGAAGCATCATTTGGTCTTCCAACACATCAGCACCTGCTAGGAATCCAGTTGCAAAGCTTTTGGATTCAGGAAACCTAGTTGTGAAAGAGGAGGGTGATAATAACCCGGAAAATTCCTTGTGGCAGAGTTTTGAACATCTAGGTAACACACTTATTCCGGGCTCGAAGCTAGGACGGAATAGATTAACTGGCATGGACTGGTACTTGACATCATGGAAGTCACCAGATGATCCTTCCAGCGGTAATATTACAATAATCCTTATTCCTGGTGGATATCCTGAGTATGCAGCAGTGGAAGATTCAAATGTGAAGTATCGAGCTGGGCCATGGAATGGTCTGGGGTTCAGCGGCTTGCCTCGGTTAAAACCAAATCCAATATACACATTTGAATTTGTTTTTAATGATAAGGAGATATTTTACAGAGAAACTCTTGTCAATAACTCAACGCATTGGAGAGCCGTCGCAACTCAGAATGGTGATCTCCAGCTCCTTTTGTGGATGGAGCAAACCCAAAGCTGGTTTCTTTACGCAACAGTAAATACAGATAATTGTGAGCGTTATAACCTCTGTGGTCCAAATGGTATCTGTAGCATTAACCACTCTCCAGTTTGCGATTGCTTGACTGGATTTGTACCAAAAGTTCCAAGAGACTGGAAGAAGACAGACTGGTCAAGTGGTTGCGTTAGAAAGACTGCACTAAATTGTTCCAGAGATGGGTTTCGGAAGCTCAGAGGTTTGAAGACGCCGGAGACAAGAAAATCATGGTTCAACAGGAGTATGAACCTGGAGGAGTGCAAGAACACATGCTTGAAGAACTGCAGCTGTACTGCGTATGCAAACGTGGACATCAGGGATGGAGGAAGCGGTTGCTTGCTTTGGTTCAATGATTTGATTGATATGAGAACTTTCCTTCAAAATGAGCAAGACATTTTTATACGGATGGCTGCATCAGAACTAGGTATGAATTTTTCCTCAGATTAGAGAAATCGTTTCTTCTTCTTCTTATTATTATTATTATTATTATTATTAAAATTCGAAATATATTCAAACTAGTAAGCTATTGGCAAAAGGATACAACGTTTAAAAATCTGAAAACCAAGCTATATAGTCTCTGAGCGTATCCAAACCTTTCCTTGCAAGGCTATCAGCAACAGAGTTTCCTTCTGTTTTAGGCTATTAATTTTCCCTTATACACAACTAGATTAGTCATGACTTGGCATGTCACTTGGTGATGGATTGGTTTTCTCCCACTCAAAATGATAGTGTTTTATAATGAATGAGTAGAAAGCTGAAATTGAATGATCCAAATAACTAGATCATATATGGCCAATGAAAACTTTCCAGCCATAATAACTAACCAAACAAATACAGAAGGCATTTGGCATTTCCTCTTTTTAACACCAGTTTTTCTGTACCATGTTATAGATAACGGTGACTCTGCAAAGGTTAATACCAAATCCAAAGAGAAGAAAAGGATCATAGTAAGCTCTGTGTTGTCCACTGGGATTCTGTTCGTTGGCCTGTGCTTGGTCTTGTATGTTTAGAAAAAGAAGCAGCAGAAAAACAGTAAGTATTCACATCATCAGATGGCAAGATTGGTTTTTTATTAAAAAAAAATTAATTTGATTTTCAGTAATATAAGGTATGACTGTAAGGTGTTCAAAGCCCCGTTGTGTTTGATCCTTTGTCTTTCTTTCTATTTTTTCAACAAGCATAACAGTTATGCTGACAAGAAAAATGACAGGTAATTTGCAAAGAAGATCAAATAAAAAGGACTTGAAGGAAGAACTAGAATTACCCTTCTTTAACATGGATGAGTTGGCTTGTGCAACAAATAACTTTTCTGTATCCAATAAACTAGGAGAAGGGGGTTTCGGACCTGTTTATAAGGTAATAATTATCCATAAACAGTCGTGCAATATAGCATCTGAGTTTTCATGGTACAAACTCCAGGCACCAATGGAGTTCTGTAGTATTGAAATTGTTCCACTACAGAACCAACCTTTTTTTAGCATAAAAGGATGACTGATTGGAAAGAATTCCTGAACAGATACAAGCTACATGAAATTCTCTAGGAATTCAGCAGACAACGCATGATTTGCTTATGATGCTGAGTCATTATTTACAGGGAACATTAACAGATGGACGAGAAATAGCTGTCAAG
>Ga0325405_1006671_pt1 | contig 11655 bp, 11 predicted proteins | sample PopdelMetagenome_21_FD_205663 | JGI IMG/M metagenome (GOLD analysis project Ga0325405, IMG submission 205663) | Populus deltoides microbial communities from Bellville, Georgia, United States - Xylem-Control-R2 | ecosystem: Host-associated > Plants > Phyllosphere > Stem > Wood/Secondary xylem...
GACAGTTATGTTTTCTTGAGTAATCAATTTATCTAGTTCTTAAGACTGCAATTGAATTAAATTACTAGTGCGGACACTGTAGTTGTTTGATGGTTAGGGTTAGTTATACGTGTGATCCGTTAACTAATCAATGTTAAGAAGAGATAACTATTCAGAATATAAATTGATGTCTCATTTCTAGGATCAATTCTGATTTCTGTAGGTGGACGTTTACTTATGACCAAGGTTTGTTCTCTCGGTAATTTTCTTATTTTATTTAATTTTGCTTGATGGTTTTCTGTTTTCTTTTGCTTTAGCCTCCTAGATAATGTCCAAACCCCCTTCAAATTGCATATCATCTAGCATAAAAATCTTACTTGAACCTTCCTTGTGGGATCAACCCCTTGCTTACTCTATACTATCTTGTGTGTTGTGTTTTAAACTAGGGTAATTAATTTGTGTGACCGCGACATCGCAACATGGACGTTGGACACACTGCGTAAACATGTTTAGGATGGATGCGACGACATTTCAAAGTCTTTGCTTTCAACTTGAAAACCAATATAGGTTCAAAGCATCTAGAAGAATGTGTGTTTTTGAAAAAGTGGGAATGTTTCTTTATACAATAGCATTGGGTGCTTCCAACAGGAAAGTTCAAGAGAGTTTAATATTCAGTAGAAACTAATAGTAGGTACTTTAATGAAGTTCTTAAATCAATTTGTTCGCTCGTTACAGATTTAATACAACTTATAGATCTCGAGTTTGTAAGCACACCGCGTGAAATTCTGAATAATCTAAGGTATATGCCTCATTTCAAGGTAATGATATTATTGGTATTTACTGGTGATGCTTTGAATTAAATAACTTTGTAAAATTTATTTTATAGTCAGCTAACATTGATGCTGGTTGCTGGTTTCTCTTATGTTAATTGTGTAGGAGTTATCGATTGTACACATGTGCACTCATGTGTTTCTTCAGAAAATTAAATTCCATTTATCGGAAGAAAAGGTGTGCGAACTCAAAATATTATCGCTTCATGTAGCCTTGACTTGTAATTCATATTTGTTTAGGTTGGCTGGGAAGGTAATGCACACGATATATGAATTTTTCTCGAGGCAATTGACAATCCACATAAAAAATTCCCTAAGCCAGTAGAAGGTAGTAACATGTGTGTGTGTGTGTTAATGTTAATTTTCTTTTCACAATTTTCATTTTTATCTCATTATATGTTTTTCCAAGGAAATACTACTTGGTTGATTCATGATATCCTAATGAATATAGATTTTTAGATCCATATAGAAGTCAGAGATATCATTTGCAAGAATTTCGAAGGCAAGGACAACTACAAACTCGTGAAGAAATTTTCAATCGTGTCCACTCTTCATTACATTGTGTGATAGAATGTACATTTGGAATTTGGAAAAAAAGATGGCGTATCTTACAAAATATGTCATCGTTTAATTACAAGGCGCAAGTTCAAATTGTTGTTGCATCCATGGGAACTCATAATTACATTAGAAGAACTTCATTGCAAGATGTGACATTTATGGAGTTTGATCGTCATCTTGATTATGTTCCCGATGATTTTTTAACTGATATGACTCCACATTCACAAGTCTAAAGAAACCACAGGCCTTCACGTATGGATTACGTACGTGAAGTGATTGCAGCAAGTTTAATAACACAATTATAAAATATTGCTCTACTATGTTTAGGTCTCATTTACAATGTTTTTATTGGTTGTAAAATTAATTTTTATGTAATTGGAAATTAAGATTATGAATAAAGTCCTTTTAGGTAATTATACCATAATATGAAATTGAATCACTATTTTTTACCAAACACTTTTGACATGCTTTTCATGATTATGAAGTTCAACCACACTTGAAACCAAACATATATTTCAACCTCACCAACCACAATAAAACGTGCTTTTTAAAAAATTGTTTTTATTACACCTTAACCACAAAAGCTACCACAATAACAAACGCCCTCTTGAGTCCTTTAATTGACTTCTAAAAGTTGATTTTTCTTACGATTAAACCCTCAATTAAATAATTAAACCTTTGAAAATTCCAATTAGGTCTTTAAACATCAAAAATAAACATTTTTACTAATTGTCTTTATCAATTAAAACCTTGGATTGCTATTTCAGCCTATCAACTACACTTGGCATTCGGTCTTCCATCATTAAGCTCGGGCATTCCTTTTTAGGCTTGGTTCAGGTGTATTTAGTTTTATTTATTTATTTATTTATTTATTTATAATAAAATGGATAGCAACAAATGCCCCCTCTTTATAAGTTTTTCTTGGGTTACTTTCAGTTTGGTTTTTGAAAGGTAGGTGGGCCGGCTTACTAGAAAGAGTTGGGAAAGCTAATATTAGGTATTTTGGGAGGCTAGGCTTGGTAGCTTTGGTTGTGATAACTATGGGCTTGGAAATCCTTCTTACCCCTTATACCCTTTTATATTGTTTAATTCGGCATCCTTCCTTCTCCCTGCAAATCCTTTCTTCTCGATAGGTTTTGATATTCTGTCGGCTCTTACCCTTTACTCTATCCTTTCAGCTATAACAATGCCATCATAAAAATACTAAGCAGAGCTTCCAATCAGGTACTTATAGGATGGAGATTTGAAAGTGTTGGTGAACAAAGTCACCATTTATTTCTCCAACAAAGGCGAATGCACATGCAACACCTTGTTCTTCCATCTACGAGCATATTCCCTTATTGTCTTATTATTGCCTTTCTCTATTACTATCAAACTTGTTCGATCCGAAGCCATTTCAATATTAAATTTGTATTGCCTTAGGAAAGCATCCATGAGATCACTCCATTTTGCTTCTAAATTTTACGGGTCGATGGTAACTAGGGTTGCCAGTGGTGGTAGCAGAGTCCGTTGCTGACTGGATGTCCCTTCCCCTAACTAGGCTTGCCATGTTATTTTTGACGTCGTCCAATTTGTTTTTGGTAGTGAGCCCTTTCTTCATTTTCCATATTTTTGCAAAGCCTTGTATTGTAGATATTAGCAGAGGGACCTATATTTTGAATGCTTGTTGGGCATATTCAAAGATTCATGAATAAAAATGCACATAGATGCATCTTTGGATGTGGGTTGGAAAAATTTCTAGATTGATATATGGCCGCCATTTAGGCGAGATTTTTCAATACTTTTGTAACTGTTGATGGAAATTGGCCTGAGCCGATGCTTGATAAATTTATACTCATCAATACAATATGTTGTTCAAAATGTTAGGTTTAAGCCCTTTTCATTAATATTTAATAACTTTTACATTCATTCATCATTTAATAATACAAGGGGGAAAGCAAAGCCTTTATTTCCGTTATCTTTAAGAAAAGCATGAGTCTCAGCTATACTTTGCTGATATTGATGAAGATCTCTCCCTATTTGCCGAGCATTGAGACGGATCCTTCTGGCATATATGGAAGCTCGTTTGATCTACTCGTCCGTATTGCTTATCTTTTCTAAGAGCAACGAGTTGCTTATGTTCAATTGATTGTTGTCGGTATCAATCATCTTATTGTGGTTGATGAAGATCAACCCAATACCAAACTTAATCATGCCAAAGACCCATTGAAGGTGTCAAGTGGGCCAATTACAAGAGCCTTGCAAAGAAGTTTAAAGAGGCATTGAATGAGCTTGTTCAGAACATATTGAGCAAGATTGGTCTAAAGGAGCCAATTCATCTAATCCAAGTCTAAGAAGACCCAATTCATGTGGATCAAAGGGTTCCTAATCATCCAGCCTATAGAAGCAATCCTGAGGAGATGAAGGAGCTTCAAAGGCAAGTAAATGAGTTGATGATTAAGGGATACATTCGTGAAAGTATGAGCCCTTGTGTTGTACCAGTGTTACTTGTGCCAAAAAATGATGAAACTTGGAGGATGTGTGTTGGTTGTCGGACCATCAATAACATAACAATAAAGTATCGACATTGATGCAAACTTCGTGATCACGTGGTCATGCAATCCACAATCAAGATTGAGATTTGATCTAAAAGGCCGAAATAGGTTTGATAGGAGTGTGACATAATGGAAACCTGCCCTAAGACACCAACACTATTGAAATGAGTATAATGACGCCACGAAGCCAGTTAATCTTTGATAAGTCAGATTCAATTTGTTCAAGAACTAAAGAATGCAAGAATCAGTCTCACACGTTAAAAATAAAAAATTCAGAAGTAATATTCATCAGTAGCTGCTGAAATTTTGGTTACATAAGCTTAAACAGTTCTTGAAAAATTAACCATGATGGACCTCTTATGTGGACTTACATGAGGTCCACTCAAAACTGACCAAAAAACTCTAAACTGAAAATCCCATAACTTGATCCAAATAAGCCTGGATCGTAGCTGAAAACAAAGTATTAATTATGCCCAAACAAGCCTTGGGTAGCTAACAAAATAAAATAAAGCCCCTAATATTAAATTCATGTTCTGCCATGAGAAGACGACAAGGAAATAAAATATTACAGAACTGATTCAAGGCTTATTTATAGCCTTACATTCAGCCCATTAATCTTAGAAACAAAAGGAAAAGGTAACCACCCATGTTGTTTCCAAGTTGTAGTATGATTCTTTTGTTTCCTTTGCTATCCTCACCTCATGGCCCAAATAAGGTTGTATTGGACCCCTCTTTCACATGGATAAGATGTACTAGGGCCTCCTCTTGATACTCCAATGGACCTTTCAATTCTGACTTGGTCGAAACCTTCAAAACCAATACATTTAATGCCTTTGTCTTAGACCGAGTCATTGGACCATTTGAAACATGTAATGGGTCCTTGCTGGTGTTTCTAGGCTGGTCCACATCAGACATACTATCCCTAGGCTTAATGACATGTTGAATGAAATAAGGTGATGAATGGAAAATAACTTTTAAGACTTGTTTGTGTGAATGGTTAGTCATGCCAGCTGGGCTTACAAATACGCCTAGCACGTTTATGAGATTGATGAATCATGTTTTGCGTGCATTCATTGGTAAATTTATGGTTGTGTACTTTGATGAAAACTTGAATGAGCATCTTAATCTTTTATGCAGTGTGGTTAATGTATTACATGATGAGAAACCATATGCTAATGTTAGTAAGTGTACTTTTTGCATGGAGAAAATTCTCTTTCTTAGATATGTAGTAATTGCGCAGGGTATTGAGATGGATGAAGGGAAGGTTAAGGCCATCCAGGATTCGCCTACACCAAAGTCTGTCACTGAGGTGAGTTTTCATGGACTTGCTAACTTTTATAGAAGGTTTATGAAGGACTTTAGTGTTATTGCAGCACCTTTAATTGAAATTGTGAAAAAGTCTATTGGATTTAAATGGAATGATGAACAGGATAAAGGTTTTAATTTATTAAAGGAAAAACTTTGTTCAACTTGATATGTGTTTTAGCTTTGCTAGACTTTACAAAAGCTTTTGAAGTTGAATGTGATGTTTAAGGTATAGATATAGGAGTTATGTTAATGCACGATAGAAGACCCATTGTATATTTTAAGGAGAAACTTAATAGGAAAACCTTTAATTACCCTACATATGATAAAGAGCTCTATGCCTTTGTAAGAACTTTAGAGACATGGCAGCATTACATGCGGCCCAAGAAGTTCGTGATACATTCAGATCATAAATCATTGAAGCATTTGAAAGGGCGAGGTAAGTTGAATAGGAGACATGTCAAATGAGTTGAATTTATTGAAACCTCTTCGTATAAGATCAAGTATAAGCAAGGTAAAGAAAACATTATGGTTGATGTGTATAATGCTTGTGAAACTTCGGCTTTTGGTAATTATATAAACTTAATGGTTTAAAGAGAATTTTGTGTGTGTTTCATTAAGTTCTATGAGTGAATTGCTTGTACATGAAGCATATGGGGGTAGGTTGATGGGGCGTTCTCGAAAAGTCAAGTAAATCAGGTTTGATAGAATGTGACACAAAGATAACTTGTACCTATGCACTACCACTATTGGAAACAGAAACCCACACCTTACATTGAAGAAGCAGGAGCACTCAACAAGTCCACGTGCTAACAGAAACTAAAAACCTGAAATAATATTAAGAATAAGGAGTGAGTTCAACCAACTCAGTGAGGGAATAACATTTAATAGTTTGTAAGACGATTTATCTTGATATACATATACATATACATATACATATTATCATAAAGTAGTGGAATACATGTCAGAGATCAGGTGACACCCAAAGGTGACCAGATGACACCCGAAGGTGACCACTGTGGGATGATCAGTCGCCATAAGTTGATGTCTCTCTCACCAGCTAGGTATACAGAATACTATGTGCACATAGGCTAACTACTCTCCGTTAACATGGAGTTACTGATAAGTGCTATATTAAGGCATAATAGATATTTACAGAATCATCAAAGAAATGTATATCATATCAAATAGAATTTAGTTCGACAGATTGTGAGTGCAAATTCAAGAATAAATTAGTACTCGGATAGTAAAGCAACATATATAAATATTCAAGAAATTAACTAGTTGTACTCATTGTATAATCAACATACATATTTATTTATAATATATGCATATTAAAGATTATCCCACTCACCCGGAAAATATAGAACTAAAAGGAATATCAGATGAAAGACCCGAAAAACCTATTGAGGATCGTTAGGAGAACCTACAATAAATATACGAAATATACTCAAAAGCAACACAAATAAAAGATTCCAATGCATAAAATAAAACCAGGTTTAGTCTCCTAGGTTTAAGGACTAAAACGACAATTATCCAAAACAAGGACCAAAACATAATTTTACCAAAACTAGACCAAACTGTAAATACATATAACCATAATGAAATTTCACCAATAAACCATCCTTAATTCTATCTAGAACGAACTAGGGATTGAACTGTATTTTTTATAAAGTTGAGGGACTAAAATGTAAATTCCCAAAATTAAGGGACCAAACTAAAAATATTCCAAATAAATTATCAAACTGGGATTCATCATCCTAAACCTCATGATAACACTGGCCAAAATCTCAAAATACATTTAGGGGTCAAATTGTAAATTTTCCAAAGCTTAGGGACTAAACTGAAATTTTCATAAATCAAGAACCAAAATAAAATTTGGTCATCTTCAACCTCAAGACCATTTTATCCAGATTTTCCAGCAAGGTTAAAATAAATTTCTTAACCCATAAAAATTAATTTAAACAAATCAACTCACAAATTCTTATTTCTAACAACATACTAATTAATCACCTAATATTAAACCTTTAATAATCATAATTTAATCTTAACAACATAAACTTCTAATCCTTATAAACCCTAATCTCTCTCTTCTTTTTTTAATCATTCCATAAACAAATCATAATTAAAAGTAACATGAGAGATAATCTCTTACTTGTTATTTTCAGTTTTCTTAAACTCAAAACTCAAGATCAAAAACTAAAATTCTTAGTTTGATGAGGAGAGGGTCACGACAACCACAAGACTTAGAAAAGAGAACAGTTCTCTTGCAACGTTTCCTTATATACCTTGGTTAACTTAGGTTGGGTTTGGACTTGGGCTAAAAGTTTGGATCTTACACTTCCATTATGCCTGGTACTTGCGGGTGAATTGACCCCGCCGTGAAGGCACACCATCTCTGTGCTATGAAACCACGCTAGAAGAGGCAGCATCACAAGTTGGCGCAACTGCCTCGCCATGATTAGCACCTAAGGATACGTCCTCCTCGCTGCTAGAAGAACTAGCTGCAACCGTCTGCTGACGAGGTGCTGTAGATTTCATTATACACATCTACATAAATATATACAAATAATTACATAATTAACTTCGTTTATTTAAAAAAAATTCGGCAGCACCTACCCTATACTAGAGACTACCCACAGTTTTCAAACCTGCAAATCTTTATAATAACCATAAACCAAATGACTCCATTGGAAAATCTTATATACAACCTAACATCTATAGAAAATCAACATCTATATATTTTCAACTAACATCTATAAAAATGCATAAATAACAATTAAAATTAATAGAAATAATAAAAAAAACATAACAATAAATAATAGAATAAAATTGAGATAAAACAATAAAATTTAATTCTTCATTTCAAATTACCATGTCCATGAAAAATTCAACAATAACAATTAAAAGAGACTAAATTATCAAATAATTATTACAATACAAACAATAAAATAATTAAATTTTCATTCAACACATCTACAATTAATAGTGTGTTGATTTCAAGATTTTATCTACAAATAATACACAAAACAAAGAACGCCACAAAAATAATCATAATAAAAAAAAAAGCAAAAAAAATACAAAGATAAAGAAAGGAGAATTATACCTTTTAATATGTTGAGATAAGACAATGAAACAATAAAACTACAATGAAAAATGCAAACTGAGAAGAGAAGAGAAGAAATTAGGGGAGCCGTGAGAAAATGAACTACGTAGGGGGGGTTGGTTTCATACTACAGTTTTACCGATGGATTTACCGACGGAACATAAAATAATATTTTTTTGACAGGTGGAATTAAATTCCGTCAGTATTTTTTGAAATTCGCAATTAAAATTTTGAAAATCCCTCCAAATTTTTCGAAGTCCGCCGGCAAATCCGTTAGTAACTGTGGGTCAGAGCACAGGCGCATTGGATTTTCCACGTCTGTTGGTGATTCCATCGGTAATTGTGTCGACCGACCAGGCAGTTTGACAATCACACACATTAGAATTTACGCCATCCGTCGGTGATGCCATCGATAATCACGTTGGTGTCCTGTGGCTATAATTTTTTTGCAACTCTCGGTAAAATATGGACGAGCACATGCCGTCGGTGAATGTGGCAAAATACTATATTTTTTTTGCAACTCACTGTGAAATATCGACGGGTACCATTCCATCGATATAGCTGTCGGTGAATGTGGCAAAATGTTGTAATTGTTTTGCAACTCTTTGTGAAATACCGACGGGTAACAATCTGTCGATGTTGTGTCAAGCTTTTGCATGTTTTTTTTTGTATTGCCTGTATACTCTTCCATAAAAGCTTAAATTGCAACCTTACAGCATGCACAACACGATAACAAAAGTAAACAATTATAAAATAAATATTTCATGTTCCAAAACATCATCCATAATATCATAAAAAAAGGCTTTACAGCATATTTAGTCAGAATTTTCGTCTTCATCATCAATTGAATTGTTATCAGCTTCATCGTACTCTTCAATGTGGTTATCATCTTCTTCATCAACATTCTCTAGTCCACTAGAGCTCAAAACAACATTCAACTCCTCTGCGTCAACATCAACAAGACTATCATCGAAAACACGAAAATTCAAATTTTCTTCTAAGTCAATCGAAGGAGCAACTCAGTATGGTTCAACCAACTCACTAGCTCAAAACATTATGAATCAGACCTGAAAGTGAAAACCAAAGCAAACGATGTCCAATTGACCCCAAAATTAATGTGGTTCGATTAGGACCTCAATAATCAGAGTATCAAATTTAAGTTAATTCCTAATTGATTTGATCTAATTTTACCTTGTTTAGTTTTCTGTAGCAAAAACCAATAAACATCTTTATAAACGATTTGTTTTTTTCTTTCCTTTTCTCTTTTCTCTTTTCTCTTTTTTTTTTTTTATGTTTCTGATATATTTTGGATAGTAATAGAGCGAAATAACAATTTTTGTTTTATATGCCAAAAATTCAAGGAGAAGAAGAAATTTGACACTAAGGAATTTTTGTGGAAACCACAAGAAATGAAAATTCCAGAATATATAACCTGATTAATGGGGCCAAGATCTGATAACAAATGTTGTGAACCTCATGATTACAAACTGATTTTTTAGTTTTAACATGTGAGAGTGATTCTTGCATTTTTCAGTTCTTGAACAAACTGAATCCAACTTATCAAAGATTAGTTGGCTTCGTGGAGTCATTCTACTCATTCCAATAGTGTTGGTGCCTTGAGACAAGTTTCCATTGTGTCACACTCCTACTAGACTTATTTCGGCTTTCTGGGATTAGATCTCAATCTTGATTGTGGGTTATGTGATCACGAGGTTCACATCATATTCAACTCTTATAGTTGTTGAAGATTGCACACTTCATTCTATGTCATAACACCAATGATGCAACTAACATTGTTGCTTTGTTCATATGGTTGAGTGATGTGCATCATGGGAATTATAATCCATCATGTAAAGCTAAAACTAATATGCAAGAGGATTCAGATGGTCCAATGATAAGAGCGAGAGCGAAACAACTACAAAGGGCCTTGACGAGTCAAATTGGAATGATTGAAGCTGCGTCAAAGTTAAAAATTAGCAATCAATTTGAAATTGGTTCAAGGATGTTTATTTGCCTACAGTTGGAACTTGGAGATGGGAAAAGCCCTTAATGGTTCTTTTGATGCTGGGCTACTTGAATTTGGGTTGATATGCAAATAAGTGAAGGAATTGATGCTGTTTATGGTCAGAACAACAAATGAATTTGAACCTGAATTTGAAGTCATCCATTGCATGTGAAAACAAGACTAATCTAGGTGGATTTCAAGTTCAGAACATGTTCTTTCTAGATTGTCCAACCATGATTGCATTGGACTTTTGTGTAAGAAGATATGGTTGTTTTAAATTTGGTCTGTTTATGTTAGAAAGGTCAAAAAAACATGTGCTAGTTAATTTGTCTAGGTTGGTTTGTCAAAGTCTATTTTTTGGGCTTGATTTCTGCCATGTTGAATTTTTCCTAACTTTGGAGGGATGTTCCAGTTATAAATATAGTATCAGAATATGTAATAAAGGACTTTTGGCCAATGTTTGAAACTTAATTCACAGAATTACGAGTTGTTCTTCCAAATTGATTTTGTGAAGAACCCTACCTTAGTCTATCACTCTTCAATCACAAAGAGTGTGGTGTCGAAATCCTAGATTGATCTTTGTGGCGTCTAGATCAACTTATCAAAGTATCATTCTAGTCTATCCCCCATCTTATTTACCTTAAAATCACTATAATCAGCCTAAACACCAAAAGAAAGACAACACAACCAGACCCATCTTTCATCCATTTTCGTCAGATTTATTGTAGCCAATTTTCGAATCATTCACGGCACATCATCTGGTATCAGAGCATCAGTTGCGATCTAAGGCGGGAGCAAAAAAAAAAAATAGAAGAAAGGCTTGCTGGAATTAAGGTTGATAAACTTAATTATGGCTGGAGATAAAGAAGATTTGCCAAGAGGGTTAAGTTTGGAACAGGCACAGGTTATGGGCTTACAACGATCTCATGCTGAGATTCGGGATGAAATGACTGGAATTCGTGAACAGTTGAATACCCTTATGAAAATGATGCAAAGAAATAATTTGCAACGCCAACAGAGGCAAGCACTTAGGGTGCCACAAAATGATATTATAGAAGCTGACGAAGATCCAAATGGGGATGATGAGGCCGACGATAAGGGCAGACCAAGAAGGCAGAATTATAATCCTCCTAATGGTCTCAAACTTAAGATTCCACCATTTAGAGGAAGTAGTTCACCCGAGGAATACTTGGAGTGGATTCAGAAGGTTAAAAAGGTGTTTGAATGGTATGAATATTCTGAAGAAAGGAAGTGCAAGGTGGCAGCACTTGAGTTTACGGATTATGCTCTTTTATGGTGGGAAAACTTAAAGATTCAGAGGAGAAGGGATGGAGAAGA
>Ga0325405_1006675_pt1 | contig 11653 bp, 6 predicted proteins | sample PopdelMetagenome_21_FD_205663 | JGI IMG/M metagenome (GOLD analysis project Ga0325405, IMG submission 205663) | Populus deltoides microbial communities from Bellville, Georgia, United States - Xylem-Control-R2 | ecosystem: Host-associated > Plants > Phyllosphere > Stem > Wood/Secondary xylem...
ATACCACGATTCTAAGGTATTTTAAGATGAAAATGGTGTCCAGATTGGGTGTGGGGAGCCAAAACCAGCACCTCTTGATTTTCCAACAGTAAAATGGAGAAATAAAATGGTGTCCCAAACGATCGCCTCTCTATTTTTAATCACAAGAAAATGTGCGGGCCTGCCACGCGTTTTGGCCCGACTTTCTTTCTATCATTTTTTTCTTTTTTTATATACTTTTTTCTCTCCATTTTTTTCTTATTTGTTCAAATTCCTGGTTATTTTAGAATCTCTCCGTATAACCTCACAGAAAATTAATTATTATCTTCACAATTTTTCCCTTTTTGTCTATTTTACAAAAAATATTATTAGAAGTAATCATCACTGTCAAAAATCTCCTTGCAACCTTAAAAAAATAATGATTAATTATCAAATTTTTGAGACATGAGAAAGGTTTAATAATTAATCAATTTAAGATGCATGGTTTTCAGAAAACTTGACAACAGTAACACTCAAAGGGAATGATGTAACAAAAAAACCAGCACAGTTGATAGATTAGCATTTAGAAAAAAAAAAAAAGGTCTGAATTAAAAGAAATTGGTGATTAATAATTTTCATATTTTAGTTTATATTAATTCTTGATTGATTAAATCTCATTTAAGAATTTATCTTGGTTTTTAACATGTCTTAAAAATATGACTCCTCATTCTTTTAAAATGGCATAGACACACTAAATAATTCATCATTTGATCTCATCATATTTTTATGTAAATTAATAGTTAAATTTCAGATGATGGAAATTAGTGTTCAAAATCATGTCAATATGAAATATATATAAAAAAAAATATAGAGAATAATCAGGTTTTTTCAATCAATATTATGAGCTCATCAACTAAAATTAGACTCCCTTCCAATATAGATTGCTCCGAATCTCTTTGGATGTCAATTCTTACCTTATGACTCTTCAAATTAGATTTTTATATGATATAAAAAATTAATTACATGTTTATTTTTATTTTTATTTATCAAAATCAAATATATTCATTAAATGCATTTAAACTAACAAGACACGTGATATTAATTACTATAGAACATATATTAAATCACAAAAATCTCAACATAAATGTTAATTAATTATGATTTGGCTTGCCTAGATTTATTAAAATATTAGAAGTGATTTTATAAGATTATCCTAGTGCATTCCGAAAACAAAACAAAAATCATTCTAAAGCACATTGGTCGAGCCGAGACCGAGAGGGTTCCGTTAACGAACAACTGTCTACCATGTCTTGAAAACGACATAAACAAGCAAGAATGCGCTTTCGAATATTGGATTGCATAACTTCAATTCTATACAAGAAAATATCAATGAGGAAATTGGTATTTTTAGCAAACGACCTCCACTTCTTGTTTCCCATAAGCAATGCTTTGAAAAAATGGCGATTTACGTTAGTAGATGCCCACAGGAGAGCTTGCAGTTTATCTGCCCACCAAGTTTTTAACTCTAAAATATAAACAGATACCTAAAAAACAAAGAAATTATACGGGCCCTCGCTAGACAACCAATCCAATTCCTCCAACCTAAAGAATCATTTAACTGTGACCACATGGGGAATCTACGCAACTGTTTTTCAGCCATGCAGCTGAACGTCATTCCATGCACCAAAAATAAACAAAAAGAGAGAAGCTATATCTGAATTAATGCAGCTTCCGAACAGATTTTTGACCTATGCTCTTCGTTTCCGTGTAATCAAGGTCCCAAACTAAACTAAAAACAAATTAAAAAACATGGATCAATAAAATACAGCACAATGAATTACAGCGCCTACTCCGGGCAAAGTTTGTCAGACGGGGACAGTTCCCTGTATGCCAGCATTGAATCGATTGTGGGTCAACACTTCCCTTGCCCGGGAACTTCTATGTTGAAGACGCTGGTGTAGTGCCTCGGACAATTGGTTGAAGAATTCAGCATCCCATCTATGTATTAACAAGGGGTCTTCAGCATAACAGATATATATGGATGTCACGGCGCTTTCAACAGCCACCATAGCCAGTCCAACCTGGAGCAAACAATAGTTTTAACCTCCAACGGAAAAATATGGCATTTCACTACAGATGTACTTGCACTGTTGCACACCATCAAAATGAAATAAATGCCAGTCATGGAGGATTGAGAGCATGTTTAATGGTTCGTAATTCAGATTAAAAGCAATTCATTGTTGATCAGTAGTGTTTTTGCAGAAGCACCACCACCCAGTGTTGTGGTTGACAAATGGTTGGTTTTCATTCACATGTTTCCAGCATAACATGGAACTGAAGCCAGCCTTTAATTGATGCAACCCAACAACCGCAGAGGAGAGTTTGCTGTGTAGCGATAATGGAAATTACTACGTGCAATATATGCATAATGAAATAGAAGAGGGGAAAGCTACTTAAAATGGGATAATGAAAATTACTACGTGTAATATATGCATAATGAAATAGAAGAGGGGAAAGCTAATGGGATACTACTTAAAATGTAGGTGCCACCTCCCCTCTACTTTTAATTCATTTGAGATTTAATCTCAACTTCCAATTTTGGGTTTGACTTCCGTAAACTATATTTCATTCATAATCAAGTACTCCCATTAGTTTTTGCACAATTTCATCTATAAGTTAACGAATTCTGTATTTAAAAAGCATGGGCTTGCTAAGAAAATGCTATTTTATCCAATAAAGAATGAATAATAGCAAAAATACATATAATAAAGGAAAAAAATTGTAGTGTTCACTTGACTTTCTCACATACAACAATTTGCTATCTTATAGACGGAACTCCACCAAAAACTAACAGCAAATGAAACATAATTCACAGAGATCAAATCTGAAATTGGATGTTAAGGAATTGATTCTCAAATGAGTTAAATTAGGGGAGGTGGCACCCATTTTCCCATTTTGCCAAACATGTGGTTATCTAGCTGAAATATCCACAAACTGATTAAACACTTCTGCTTTATAAAAGAGATGAATGCCTGATTTCAAAATAGGAACAGAGAGAGAGAGAGAGAGAGAAATATATGTGATACTTCATGTGATGGAAACGTTTTACGATATCAAAGTTGGAAAGAAATATATGTGCAAATCAGTGATATACTCAGAGGTGAACTAGATAGGACAAGTTGCCACATTATAATTCTGAAACCCAACTTCTTAAATAACCAAGAAGGTAAAAAACTCCCAACTCCACATCCATTAAACGACACAAGCAGTTTTAGATCATAAATACGTTATCAATTCCAAAAGAGAAAAGTCACTGAAAGACGGAACTTACCAAGACCATTCCCATCAACATTGCAGTGGATCCCACCATGGTCACTCTATCATCATTCCATTTGATATGAGTCCAAACACCCGAGCAAGTTCCACTGATGAGCCCTCCCAAAAGTGTAACCATCAGTAGAACTGCACCTGAACAATCATAGGCGACTAGTGCTTCAACTCCAGTTGATTGAAATAGTTCCCAGGCATCCCTAGCTGAACGGTTAAAACTTTTCCCATGAACAGCTATCTAGAGGGAGCACAACAAATACGTGAATTGTTGTATAAATATGCAAGAATTGGCTCGTGAATGATGACAAATCAACAAAGTTTTAATGAACTTAAAAAGAAAAAGGTAATAATAAAATTCCAGAAAAACAAAACGCTTTTATATTGAATGATGTGTCATCCAACGCTGAAGCCATAAAAGTAGAAACTTATGCCACCTTGAATGCTCAGGGCATGTTTAATGGAAATCTTGTAAACAATAAAAATGTATCACATAAGTTAAGGACAATAAAACAGGACATAGATCAGTCATCAGTCAATCCGTAACACAACATGCCAGCTGCCACTCCCTCCCCTCTAGATCAGAGAAGAAATGAAAGAAAAGGAATATGAAGGCCATCAAATGCCCTTGAAAGATAACAGGTCTGTATGTATAGTTGTATATTGAAAGATAAAGATGCAGCATGGGACAACTGCCTCAGAAAAAATTAGGAGGTAATGTTTCAGCTACTTCAATGGAAACCCCCCGCTTAAACCCATTCCCTTGAAACTACTTCATGTGCGTTTAGTATTGTGGTGCAAGGTGTTTTTCGCTTGAAAATGCATCAAAATGATTTTTTTCAGATTTATTTTTTATTTTCGACTAAGCACATCAAAATCATCGGAAAGCACCAAAAACAACATTACTTTGATGCTTTTTCAAACCAAATGCACTTTTGAAATGCACCTAAACACAGTTTCAAACGTATAAATATATGATGCCTTCAATAGGTAAATAGAAGTAAAATTCATTGACCGAGACATTATGAATCCCACATCTAAAAAGCAATCTACTGCTTCCTTACTATTTATCATCTTCCCATACTTTTCTTCTATCACTTGCAATTGAAACTAGTTCTGAGATATTGAAACGATTCCAATACAATGCTTACCCCTTCTATTTTCATGTACACCAAATCTATTCTGCTCCAGTGGGAAAATCAATTAGTGATGATATAACCATTGCTAGTCTCACCCAAACCAAGTAGGGTCTTGTAAGGCTGTTCATGTAATATTTTCACGTGTCTCCATTCTCAACACTAAAACCTGCATAATAGCTTTTGGGTGGTCTAAGGCCTCCTTCACTTTCCACTACTTTCATCAATCAAACAAGCTGCCAAAGTCCAAATAGCTAAAGCCTGCACTTTTTTTTATTCCATTCACAGTGACTCTTCTTATGACTTTTTGATGTGGTCTTCACTAATAAAGCCTTAAGCCTTCATTCAACATGCACCAATTTTTTTTCTTTTTCTAGTGAAAATTCATGATTTCTTTATGATCACCAGGGAGGTCACCAAGATGCTCGTCACGTCTAAATTTCCATACCCTGTCTACCCTCCTCTGAACAGCCTAATATTCCGCTCCAAAAACCATTATAGCAGAGATCTGGTACTAAACATTTTGATATTTGGTTTGGATGAAGGATTTTACTTAGAACTTTTATATTATTTCCTACTAGGATTTAGTTTTCAAGTTTATTGAGCATAAAGCGGAAATCAATCAAGAATTTAATTTTATTTCCTATCTATTACTTCACTAAGATGTCTCAGTGTAATTCACCATCCTCTTTTAATAACTCATATCTCCTCCATCCTTCCTTGTCCCTGATCATTCTCTTTTAAAATTCATGACTTCAGCCTTCATTTCCTGGTCCTAAAATTTCCAAGTAATTCTTTTTCTTCCATAGAGTATAATTTAGAGGCACCAATGTCGAAAAAATTCACTGGAACACAACTGAAAAAAATGAGAATGTTTCAGTTTTCAAAAAATTTCTCTGTGCTGGCAATGGTCATGATTAATGTACCACAAGATCATCATAAATGAAAGGTTATGAAGAATAATAGACAGTTAATTTGATAATAAAATTATGTACAGGTGACAAACCATTGGCAGAAAGTACCTGGACATACGCATACTTGTTGAAAAAGCGGACAAGAGTCTCTACAAGATGGAATAGAAAATCAACACAGCAAAGCAAGCACTCGTTCTTGCCTATCTTTGACCGCAATCCCCTGATCTAAAATGCACTTTGAAGTTAAAAAAAATGGACAAACAGAAACAAGATCAACGTTGGAAACAAGCTAGTTAACCAGTTAGAGAAAAGGAAATGTTGGTGTCCCGACCTCCCACCGTAGTGTCCTAATTGCAGCAGTGAAGAGTGATCCATAGCAAATGCTGCCAAAAGATTTCGTCACAGAATACCTAAGAGACTTCATCAAAGGGTTGGCAGGCATTGACGCTGCTTCTCGACCGCCATGGATAAGAACGAGGAACACCATCCCAGACACTATAACATGTACAGTATTACAGAGTACTGCACCCGTCCAAAATAAGCTCAGTGACAGAACCTGGGTGTGCAATTAACAACATTAAAAAGATATACCTATAGATAAGGGATGTTTTAGTAGAACATTGTCGCAGTTCTCATCCCAGTAGCAGAAGATGGAATAAAGCGCAAAACTTGCCAGCTCACCACAAGGAGCCACCAGCGTCCATTGAGATTAATGTTTGAAGCCACAACACCAGCTGCTCCAAAAGACCACAATCCCATCCACAAAAGCATGACTAGCATGAATGCATATGAAACTCTCATAACTTCAGGAAGGCTCCATACCATTTTCACAGCTTTTTGAAGCACCAGCATGGTAAATGGGAGTCTGAAAAATCAGCAAATGGTCAGAGGGAGATCTTGATATCCAAGTTTTCAATTAGAAAAGGAACCCTTAAATGATACTAAATATTGCATCTACTTTGGCATTAAGGAAAAGTTCATGTACTGTATAACTGCACATGCATAGTTTTCTAAATTGTCACTCCAGGAAAGTCCTATCGGTTGTTTAATTACAAAATCACAAATTGAAAAGGAAATTGGGAGAAAAAAATTAACAGAAACAACCTTAGTGAAACTCTATGTAAATATACAAGTTAAAAAGAAGACGAAAAAAAAATAAAGAGCTTTGATTCTGGACACTTGTGATCCACGCCAACGCGCTTGACTCCAGACACTTATGATCCACACCACCATCTAAGATGCATATGCTATAATCATTAAAACTACAATGCATGATGACTACCGCATTTGCTTTTAAGATATGGATGGTGAAGTATAAACTTGACACTGTAAATTAACATGTTCCAGACCTTACCCGGGAAGAAATCTATCTTAGCTCTCACAGGATAAATTTAACAGAGGCTGACCAAAACTATTTTTCATATGGCTATGCTTCTTTTTACAGTCCAAGCCTCCTAGTAACCATTTTATGAGAATTGAAAACCAAAATATGTAGAGCTATGGATAAAAACTAAATGAAAAGGACAAAAATAATAAGAAAAATTTTAGCCTGTTTCGGCGATAAAATCATTCTTCTAGAGATCACACCTTCTAAAGCTATGGATAATCAACTGCATTTCAAATTTACTAAGGATTACAATAAAGTAAAATCTTTTGATCTCACTAAATTAGAAGATTTAAAGTTTTTCATATAATGATTTGCATGCAATGCGCATTATAAAAGACTAGTACAACAAAATGTTCAATCGTTAAAAAGCGAGCACGGTGACAAGAAGTAAAAGGAACACTTCAAACTCAAACTTAAGTGCTCAACTTATAGGATGCACTCTCTCTTCTAGATTTTTTCAACCTTGTTCACTAAACTAATGAAATTGTGAGCCAGAAGAAACTCCTTGCAAGCACCAGACACTTGCCACAATTACATTTAAAAGCAAAACCATATCATTTCAAGCTCGTACCTGTCTATAACAGATATGACATACAAAAACTGCAAAGCAGCGCCAGTTGCAAAAGTGACACCCCAAAAAATCTGCTCGCTCCAGAAAAACAAAACACTAACCACGGCAAGATAAGTAGTCAAAATATGCACCGAGATCTTCATCATATGATTCGCCTGAGAACCAAGCAGCAACAACCAAGCCCACCCAAGTAGAGTCCCAACTCCACCACCAAGACCATACATTGGCCAATAATCCTCCGTAAGTCCATGACTATTTTCCACCGTGACAGTCGTATTACTAGTGTATCTATCAAAATTAAATCTATCCGATTTCTTAAACCTATTGAGCCCAAGAACTGCAAGAGCAAGTGCTAATCCCATCAAATGAAATAAAAAGACTCCTAACCAGAAAATATCATGCCAATGGCGTGGTATATCGGTCGCCAATGTTTGATCACCGCTCCCGCTTCTTCGACTCCTCCCTACATTCTAAAACCACAATAAAACATAGAAAAAAAAATTCCGAATTGAGCATACTCAATCACAGCAACGGTAAAAATGATGATAAAAAAAAAATTGTCCGGTAAGCAACTGTGAAATTAAATCAATGTAACAAGAAAATTATATATATATATATATAAAATAAAAACTCGTCAAACTTAATTGTTCCTTAATCCAAACATTTGTGTCGGCATATACTAAAAATGACCACTGAACTGAAAAACTCCGGTACAAACGTTGTACAGATACGTGGCGGTCCCACGCAGTGGTTATGGGACCCACACAAATACAGAAATGACTCGAAACGAAAACATAAACATTGGAAGATTTCTAAATTTGAAAAGAAAAAACATAAGAAACATCGAAGATCAGTTAAACATGAATTTTGAAATCACTGCCTCGTAATTTGAAATAAAAAAATTGAAAAGATTAGCGAATAATTAAACTGTCGTAGACAGTGGAAATTGAAGAATTGGATAAAAGGAGAACCTGATCGATGGCAGCCATGGAGGCAGAATCAGAGGAAGAACTATGAGAGTCGTTCATGGGGGTTGCTGATAGAGAGATTGGTTTGAAGGAGGAATTGGATTGGTTGAATGATTAAAGCATTTTTAACTAGCGGTCAAATTGAATACAAAATTTTCAAAGTAAATGGAGAGAGAGAAACTGGAAACGTGAAGAGCGGGGGGAGGGGAGAGGGTCAATGGAGAGGGTATGAGATTAAATAATGGCAGTGTGTTGATTTTGAGGAACGTTGCGCGAAAGGGAGGAGAAACTGAAACTCAACGGCTAGAGTGAGAGAGAGTTTTGAAGAGAGAACAGAGATGTTGAAGTATAGCTTTGATTCGCCAACGTGGGCTTATTGTCTTCCGAAAAGGAAATGAACTGCACTGTACTGCCGCCACGCGCTGTTCTTTTCTCTTTCTTTTGTTTTTTTTGAAAAAACTCTTTTCATTTTTAACCATGATGACACCATATGCTTACATGTCCAATCTGTTTTGCTTTATGGAGATAAGTCAAGAAAAATAATTGCGGTGTGTTTGGAAGCATGGTTTAACTTTGTTTTCATGGGTTATTAATTTTTTTTATTTTAAATTTTTTTATATTGTTTTTAAATACTGATATAAAAGAAATTAAAAATACATCTTTCGTATCAGCTCCCTGTGTATTCGAATGGACAAGTTTCATCGAATATTATTTCTAATGTTCGAACTCGTAAAGTCGAGGGAGGGAACAAATTTTCTTGGTCACTAAACTGATCATTGAATTTGAAATTAAAAAAAAAACCATGAATTATACTCCTTTATTTACGTTGATGAAAAATAATTTCTAGATGAAATATTTGCAGCTATGTCTAGGATTCTATATTGAGATTAAACTATACATATCGTTATGGAATTTCTGTAATGCATCGGCGTGAACGATCTGACCATATTCTTTGTTTTAAAATGATTAGTGGTAGTCGTCCTGACCTTGTCGATAAAATCATCCAGACAACACACAATGACTGCACGACCGTATAAAGGGTGATGTCACGCACTCTACATGGAACCAGTAAGATAAGAGGCCGTGCTGTGCCGCTGTCAAGTAATTTTTTTTTCAACATAAGAGATTATTCATGCCGACGACAATGTTTAAAAAAAAACAATTGAAAGTTTAAGAATTAATTTATTGATTTAACTTAGATTTAATAATTTTAATAATATAATTAAAAATTATTAACAATAAATAAAGCGAATAAAATAAACTATCAATAATTAACTATAAAAAAAATTATCGATATCATTCTTTAAAAAAAAAAGGTTTGTTGGGGGCTCACTCTTGCTTCGCCGTGAACACCGCCCTATCACTAGAAAAAATTCATCGAGATGATTCTAACATCACTGCAAAAGACTATATGACGACATTAAAATAAGTTGCATGAATCATGAAATAAGCTACATGAATCAGCAATGTCAAGGGAGATCATCTTTGACTATTAGAACTCGTAGCACGTGCTGCTTGAATACGACAAAATAGTGAACATGTTTGCCGCGTGCAATATACGAGGCATCCAATTTTATTTTTTAATTAATATTTATATAAATAAAAATATCAAATTGTTTATCATTTAACTTGATTATAACTAAAGAATCAAAATTAAAATACAAAAAAACCCCTAGACACTAGCAGAATAAACTTTATCTTCAAGGGTAATTTAGCAATTTTCTTTGTTTTTTAAAATAAAAATCCAAAAAAGCTTATAGACACATTTAAATGAATTTTGATTTTAAATATAACCTAGTCATTTTATTATCTTTAAAAAATATTAAAAAACCAAGTTGGCTTAGATTAGTGTGATAATAACCAATATATCTTGCAAACAAATCAGGATTGCCTCCAATAATTAGTTTTAAAAACAATTTAAAAATATAAAACATTATTTTTAAAATACAAAAAAATTAATTTTAAATAAAAAAGCGGTTTCTTATCAAGTACTGCCGTGTAGATGCTCAAAGTGAGAGGAAAGTAGATGTGGCGATCAGTTAAAATACCGTAAGGATTATTTGAAAAGGAAAACAGACCAAACCATGTCCCTATTCCAACGTTTAACATCCTCTTTCATCAAATAATTAGGTTGTCTGAGATTCTCTTGCATCACTGACAAGATTACTTGCAATGAAACAAATCCATACTCACAGTTTAACCATGGTTCATAAGAGATGATTGGATGACAAAATCTAGGACTTCCTTTTCATAAAATTCTAGTCTACAAACACCTTTGATGGCCAGTACACAGCCAACAAGGGAAAAGAAAAGGAAAAAAGATTGATGCTCTGCAGGTGTCATGAACTCGTTGAACGCTCCCTTGTGATAGAAGGAATTAAACTCACATCATTCTGGAAATTTACGATTCTGCCTGCAGGGTGTGGATTTTTCCTTTTTCCTTTTTTATATAATTAATAGTCTTCCATCCATATCCACGTGATTCTCCATTTTACCCGGTCCTCACCTGCCGCTTTACCGAGAGGGACTTTTATTTAATTCAAAGAAAAGAAAGCATATACTTAATTGATTTTAAGTATAACCACCTTGCTGTCACCAACACAACCACCATCTTTCAGCATTTTTGCCTCGTGTCGTGAACTGGCTGGCTGATCTGTGGACCTTGCCAAGGACATTCCCCGTGTTGCTTGCCCCTTCGAGAGAGTTCTATCCTTAGGATTACTATCCTAGTAATCCTAAACATTGCATTTTAGAGAACAAACAAAGGTTGGACCAATCGGGCTAGACAAGATTCATTTATATGTTTGTTTTCGCTGCTGCTGTGTTTGTTTTCAGTGTTGATATTTATTATTAAAAGTACAAAAAAAAAACAGTAGTAAAAGCATGAATTTATTGTTTTTATCTTATATTTTTTACTGTAAAAAGTTATGTTATACCCTGCAACATAAACAAACACAAACACAACATTGAATCCACGTTTCGCGTATTCTTTACAGGCAATTTGAATTGTAATGCAAGACCTGGTTAAGTTAAGCCTCAATTGTGCTGGGCTCCACAAGTCGATAAATTGACAGCAAATTGCCAACTGACAACAAACCTAGCCCAATAAATTGTCTCGTTAGCATGCTGCCTGGCAGTTGCTCCGAGTCCACCACGTGTTTATCTGTTTCGGGTTGTCAAGGTTTTGTATTGCGTTTTAAAAAAAAAATTAATTTTTTTATTTGTTATTTTATTTTAAATTAATATATTTTTTTCAAATAATTTTAATGTGTTAATATCAAAAATAATTTTTAAAAAATAAAAAATAATTAAAACATTAATTTTAATTATTATTTTTCATGAAAACCAAGTAAAACTAAACAATAATTAACCAAGGATAAAATTAGAAAATT
>Ga0325405_1006677_pt1 | contig 11650 bp, 4 predicted proteins | sample PopdelMetagenome_21_FD_205663 | JGI IMG/M metagenome (GOLD analysis project Ga0325405, IMG submission 205663) | Populus deltoides microbial communities from Bellville, Georgia, United States - Xylem-Control-R2 | ecosystem: Host-associated > Plants > Phyllosphere > Stem > Wood/Secondary xylem...
TCATCGCTAAAAGTTATAACGAACTTGAAAGATCATTATTGACCCAAAATTAATTTCTTCTGTCTTGATCATGTCATGTCCTGTACATAACTGGAAAATTCAGTAACATTTCACTTTCCTCGTTAATCGGGACATACGGGAGTAATATTTTAAGCATCAAGGCATTGCCAAATGATCTTGATTCAATTACTGTGCTTTTTTTTTTTATATTTATAATCTAGAATGTATGTGTTAGTTTACACATATCATGAGTAATTTTTTGATTCATTGAATACCCTGTAAATCTAATAAATAAATAAAATATTATGAGGGGTGACAGATGTTCACATAGAGGATCGAACCTAAGTGCAGGGGGAATGAATTCTCTGCCATAACTGCTAGACTACGACATGAAGCGCATTACTGTACATCCTTTATTATCATTAGGGTTTGCTGAACGGTTAATACTTTGAGCATTGCACAATGTTGATGGTCTATTAATCATCATATTTGAATAAAATAGTAAAAAGGAATTGGTAAATTCAAATTCAATGACTAGCAAAATATCGTAGTTTGCTATACCAATGTGTGTTTGGCTTAGAGGTGTGGTGGTTTTTTATCAAAGATACAATATCTTTTAAGCATAAACCACATCTCTAAAAACTATAAAAATACGTTTTTTACTCAAAAAAACACAAGCCACCTCCCATTCAAACACCCTCAAACAAGCAGACAAGGCTGCAGATTGGAAAGCCAGAACATCCGAACTCTTTATTTGCCTGGTTGATCGGGTGTGTAGGATCGCTTAAAGCCTTCATCGCATTCTTATTTCTGCTTTCCTTGTGTAGAAATCTTTATCGATCCCCACAGACAAATCAATCTCTAATGGCTAATAACATTATGCCGATGTTTTGAGTATCAGATCTTCTCGTTCATGTACCAGCAGAATCCACCCAGCATACAAAAGGCAAAGGGTTGTCATATTGTGTGCCTCGTGGAAGATTTTGTTGGTGTTCTTGTAAAGGTGACCCTCCCTTTGCTTCTTTTACAAAAAGAAAGGAAATGGCATTAATTATCAAATTGTGTGCTTCCCATCGCCATGAGAATATTGAGAGAGAGAGAGAGAAGAAGAAGAAGAAAAGGAAGAAGAAAAATTGCTATAAAATGATAGCAAAGGTATTAACCAAGCAAATATTCAATTTATTGTTGGCCGGCCACCGGATATTGGTGATCACATGGTGACTGTTGCAGCGAAACCAATTGGCCATTAATTAACATTTTCCCTCGATTCATCTCCTTTTCTTGTTTAAGCCTAGGTTTCATGAACTTTAGAATTTTTCCCTCTTTTACAAAGGTCTTTAGATCTTAGTAAATCAACCCCACATCTAATTAAGGCCACTAATTTCAGCCTAAAAAATTTGTATGTGCTGATTATTATATATGTAAATGATCTAGGAAACAAATTGATGCGATCCATAAATGCTATAAGGAGTGTAGAGGCATATGCAATTGAAGATATGGTAAAGAACACATTTTAAAGACGAAGTTTAATAGCAATAGGCTCCATTCCTACAACTTAATATCACCATCAAAAGCTTTAATTTATCCTTCAATCATATGAGCTAATGATCTCCGACATTTCTATTCTTGAATTTATGATGATCACTATTAGGTTTCTCAAAACACATATACGTAATGAAAATAATAAATTTAAATTTTTTCAAGAGTCTCAAATATCCTGTTAAACAGATCTAGAGACATTGTTTGCGATTTATGTAAAGATTACCTGAAGAATAAATATTCTTTTCAACTTTAAATAATTGTTTTGAAGCTGGGTTGTCACAAATCACAAGTCGTTTAAATGTCTGGCTTCCAACAATAATTCACATAAATCACCAATGAAAAATCTTTTAAATCTTTTTAGGAGAGAGAAATTATTATACCTTAAAGTGCTAGCTCTTTCTTTTTTGTTTTTTAGACATATTCTTCCCATATTATCATAGGAAATAAAAGGCATAACATTCTATTTGTAAGGAAACCTAAAAACCCTATAAATATTAAAATATTAATTTTTCTCTTAAATAATACCACATATATTATTTTGATAATTTTATAAATTTATTCAATCAAGTCTCTACTTGATTTTTTTAGATCTAGAATTGTAACCCTTGTATTAATTACATTGCAGTCCTCAATTTTTAGAATTTATTACAACCAAGTTTTTAATTTATAACATATGATTCTTTTGTGTATATATGACTCATTATGTGTCCTGCATATTAGTTTCAAGAATCCCTCGTACTTTAAATTATGACCAATCATTTCTTTTTATAAATGAAGAAATATAATATATACTAGTCTCAACAGTTCTAATTAATGTTCAATGCTAAAAAAATATTAACTAGAAACATTTAAAAGAATATTAACTAGAAACATTTAAAAACAATGAGTTGATGCAATATGAATATTATAATTACAATAACTTTATAATTTTCTATATAAAACATTTTTGTTTTATAAATTTTAACTTTACTCTAATTTTATTAGTTAAATATTAAATTTATTAATCAAATATAATTGAATATTAAAATAATAAATATTTATTAATTATAAATATATTTTACATAAATAAAATCAATGCTTCTATCAATACCCCCCTCCCCGAGTCTCTGATTCATGAAAGGAACGTGAGGAATGTGGCTAGGTTTCCTATCCTCCAACAAATATGAGGTTGGAACAGCCTCTCTCTTTTCACTGAGAAAGGAAGAGAGAGGGACATATTGGCTGGAGAGCATATCCCCGCCCCCTCCCCGAGTCTCTGATTCATAAAACAGCCTTTCTCTTTTCACTGAGAAGAGGGAGGTTGAATCTCAACCACATGCATTGTTTCAGGTTTGGCGTCTTCCTTCTCAGTGAAAAGAGAAGGCTGCTCCAACCTCACATTTGTTGGAGGACAGGAAACCTAGCAATATTCCTTTGTTGCATGTGATCAGAGCATATTAATTTTATTGGAAAAGCCAACTAGTACTCTTCTCATAGCAGCGATTAGAGCTATCTAGATTTCCCATCAACCAAATATTATGGCTGTCCATGAAGAACCATAGGGCATTAAGAAGTTCAACGAAGATTGATCGTCTGCACCAACCATTTACAAATTTAGATTTATATCGACAAAACATATATAAAGTTTCTTTCCCTCAACCCTAGAAGGTACTGGTGGGATTCAGGGATAGATCAGAAGGGCTAGTTCCATCGTGTATCCTGAGGTCCATTTAGTCTCTCTCTGAACCAAATAAAAAAGAAAAATCACAAATTGCAATTTTATAGGGAGAAAAAACACTGTGATCTTTGTGTTCCCTTTGAAAGGTTAATTTGTTTTTGCCACTCCAGAGACTATAACTCGTATGAAAAGGCAGAAGATGATATATAGAAAGACAAATAGTACTGGAGAGGAAATTGCAATGAAGATTGGACCACACCACCAAATAAATGTCTGCATGTGTTCCCCTTTGCAAAAGGCAGAAGATGATCAATAAATTTTACACACGGGTTCTGTATCCTCTGCAAAAGTCCTACTTCTTGCCTCGTCAAGTCCCATGCATCGATTGCTTCCAAATTAATGTGATGAGGGGCCGGTTTGGCCTACTGTTGGAGTTTTTATGGAAAAAGCAAGTAGTGCTCGTTCCATTTGGATATAAAATTGTTGCATTTTTGGACCCTTTTTCTCAGATTTGATAAAGAAAATCTGGAGAACTGTTTTTAATTTTTTATGTTCTTGCTGTATTCAAAGAAACCAAAAAACGAGTGAGTAAAATGATGCCAGCATCTGACTTTTTTGAAAGACTTTGTTGCATCTGCTTTTGTATAATAATTATACTAAATATCAAGTATCGTTTGTCGTTTCTGAGCTTCGGGCTCATTTGAAACAAATTGAGCTCTAATTCGTTGTGAGTTGTTTGATGTACATAAACCATAAGAAATATATTTGGTCTGGGCGCCATTGATATCCATATTTGATTCTTGTTGCTGGACAAAATTGTCTGTTGCTGGACAAAGTTGCTAGATTGCGTACACTCAATATTTGAGAATCTAAAAAATGGAGTGAGGATAATGTATAGTAAGTAGTAACGAATTCTGTTTGGGATTTAATGCTGCCCAGGTGATCTGGTACCGATCTACAGATTTCGACTAACAAGGAAAAAAACATATTTTGTTGCAGAATCCACACTGATTTGTAATGCATTTTCCTATCATATATCAAATATTATACTGTTCATAGTATTTCTCCTTCTAAACCGCATGTTGTTAATTTCTTGAAAAAATTGAACACCTTGCATCACCGGTTCCCCCACGTCATTCTTGTGTTTTCTGTATATCCTGGAATAAAATGTTGGGTAAATGGGAGTTTGTAATTTGTTATTATTTTTTAAAATATTTTTTATTTAGAAATGTATTAAAATAATATATTTTAAAAAAAATTTGGAAGAGTTTAACATGATACGTTAGGTGGATTCTTGACTCATTCTGGATGGAGTTTTGTAGTTGAGGCACTTTAACATGCCAGAGCTCTTAATACTCTCGCCATTCTTCGCTGACCAAGGGGTAAATGCAAGGGTTTTGGAAGAGAAGAAAAAAGGTATTCAATACCAAGAAATGAGGAGAGGGATATTTTACAAGGGATTCAGTAGCTGAATCCTTGAGATTGGTGTCAAAGATCGTCAAGACAAGTGCGTGGACCAACTTTTGAGCCATCTCAGAAACCATGGACGTATCAAGAAAATCATGGAAATTAAATGACAAGCATAAAATAAAAGCATAGCAGTGAAATCATACATACCAACAACTAACATTGATCTCTAATTAACTAAAGGTCATTATAACCATTGTTGATTCATATCAGGAATTACTGAATAATACATATAATTACTTCTTTTCTGATCATCTCCGTTGCCTTCAAGTTTCACTCAAGTGAAGAGTCAATCTTGTGAACTGATCTGGAGAAGGCAAGAACATCATCAGGATCTTGAACATCAACCTGCTTGTTTTCTTTAGGACCAACTGTATCACTGCTATTACTAATTATTGATTCACGTATCAAAATCTTTGCCATTGGATCATCAACACCCTTTGTAGATGAACCTTTCTTCTCTTCTGTCCATTCCTTCTCTAATTGCTCTTTTCTCTCTTTCTTTGTCTCCATACTCTTACACTGCCTCTAGTTTTCCTACTGCTACTTTTTTCTCCTTTCTTTGGCCTCATTTTTAGTTAAAATACAGATGCAATAAATGTGGGGTTGCAGTGCTTTTACGCGTGGCTGTTGTTAAACAGCGAGGAGTGGCTGCTCTTACATGCAAAGAAGCAGAACAATACACGTATGGCTTCTGTATTTAGTGAATGTCAATGTAATAAAATGATCTTAACTAGCTGTAAATCACCCTTGATATGTGGTATTTTCTATGAGCTTTTACGAATCAAAGTTACACACACACACACACCAATGCTATCTCATGATTGAGAAATATTCATAAAAATTTGTCTCTTTACTTAAATTCAACTTTAACAATTAGAAAATTAGTGTCAATGAGCTGTAAACTTAATAGTATCACTTTCTTTTAAAAGGAATTTGTATCTCTAACAAAAGAAAACTATAAAAGCCAGCCTGAATTATACATCCAAATCAGGTTTTGGCAGCTTACAAGCTCAATTCCACACCGCATGAAATTTGAAAGCCATCTGTCTAAGTATCACACCAATATTGTGTACAGAGCCGGTCTAAGCATATGAACAACTTGACAATAACCCAAGATCCTTACTTAACAAAAAAATATCTTGGAGTTGGCATCACCCCAACTGTTGCCTGAATATATTCCCTTCAGTAGGCACGATTGCCTAAATTTCGTACAAAATGGTGGCACCATGCTGATTTCAAAAGCTATTCGTGCGATCACCGAGACATGCAGCAAACTACGATCAGGTCAATGGTCTATATTGCACAAGTATGATGGATGAAAGGAATGACAAAGCATTGCCTCTGGGATTTGTATAGAACTGATGCTTAATAAAGCAAAAATTCAGTAACAAGCTAACAAAACTTCTATTGAAAAACGAGTGGTAGATTAAACATAACTCATGGTCAAACGACCACCACCCTGTCAACTGGAGTAGTTCTATCATTAAACTTAACCAATGTCTGATAACTTTTGATTGACAAAAATACGACCACATCAAAACTTGAACAATGTCATCAAAACCTAGTTCATCCTCCTGATCAACTCATTGATGTAATCTTCACGGTTTCCAGCATCACCTCCTTCAACATAATGGTTTCTCTTTTTCTTCAAACCTCCGAGTGGTGCCTTGAGCTGGAAAGGCCACAGGAAGTTGTTTGCCTCCTTGAAATGTGGTCCAACAGTTATGATTTCATGTATGAGATCTTCCATGCAGATTATTCCGTGCTTGCCCAATCCCTGCAGTAAAAAGGAAACATGCTCCCTAATTACATAAACAGCTCACTAATTACATAAACGTAAACAGTTTCTGGCAACGCCAATGATAATTCAAACAGTGTTCAAACTACAGACCTGTTCAACGATTGAATTATCAGTCAAGGGAATTCGCTGTTGGTTCAGTTTCCCATAGCCCCTCTTGTAAATCAATTCTTTAACACTCTTTAAATTGGGATACCTAGATCCATTTGCATCAGTCATGAAATTTAGCACATTAAGAAGAACAGGAAGTAAACAGTTTAGAATCATTATGAAAACATACCCAAAAGTCACATAAGGCTCAACCCTGTGAAGCATATTCACAGTTGCTTTGTTTACTTTCAGGAATACTCCGTTGAATATCTGCAAACAGAACACTAGGCAATGTGACTAATCAAACATGATTCCATGTCAATTTCTCACAAAAAAGAAACAGTTTCTCATGAGATGATGGCACTAGTACCTAAGCCATTTTATCTCCAGGAAAAAAGAATATGCACAAATTAAATCATTGAAAAGTTGCTCATGGCAAACAACTGCAACCTGAAGGAATCCTTTAGAATTATAATTGTGACCAGTACACACATTTTCACATTATTATAAAAGACCTCATTATCAATGTCCTTGAACTTCATAAACTGAGATCTTAATTGTGGAGAAGTTAGAACACACCACCACCTATCAAAAAACACATCAAACTACAAATTGTATGAAACAAACAAATATTCCTAAACAAACTGAGCTAGCATAATTGCAAAAGCTAAAAGAAACATGTGAATAGACACATATTTCATATTCTAGTTGATGTTTACATTAATTTATGTAGTAAATATTTTGAAGAAACCAAAAACACAGAGTGAAACAAATGCCTCAGCCGCTCAACCTATCAGCCTCAGGTTTAAGGCACCATCTACTAAAATGCAACACTTAGCAGTTCACTTTAATGAAAATAAATATTGACAACAATTATAGACGAGCCATATTATGGAATTAAGTAATTTACTGGAATTGAAATGAAGCATCACCTGTCTCAAACGCAGAAGCTGCAGGATGGATCTTGTCTTTGGGTGCATGGCATTGATACTGAAAGTCATAAAATCCACATTAAACAAATGCGCCATGAAAACGAGAACTACAAGTTAAAGTTTCTACAACAGTCTTACCCACGGATTCTGACGATAAACAACAGCTTTGCTTCTGGATTGACATAGAACCCTCCCTTGAGTCTTGCTTCACGCTTCAGCCTAATAAGCTCCTTTTGCTGATCAAGACAAAAAAAAACACATTTTAAACAGTCAGGATTCATATTACTACCAAAACATCACAAATTCCATTAATAAATAAACACACGAATGATCATATGATGTGTTATACTACCTCCTCATCATATTGCTGGGCATACTGCTTAGCCCTACTGTAAATCAACTTGCGATTTTCAGCATTTTTCTTCTTTATAGCTAGCTTTTCTTCCTTCTTAGCCAAAGCCCATTCCTCATTCCTTTTCTGCTTTTTCAACACAGACTCTGGTACCGCTACCTTAACTTCTTCCCCGCCCATCTCTCTCTATACACGAAATAATCATCGAAAATCAACTAAATATCAATATGCTACCGCTCTAAAAACAAAGCATTACCCCAAACTAGATGGGAGCAATAGATCAATTTCTGCATTTCAAGCAGAAACTACAAATACCCGTTACATCTAAATCTAAAACTGAGCAGACCACCTAAAATTACAGCAAGAAAAAAAGACAATTTTCTAGCTTTTTAAGCTTCTAAACCCAACAGAATAGCTTCAAATTGATTAACTAAGACAAATGTTCAACACTGGTATCAACAGCCCATTATTTCAAAATCAAAGACAAAGAAACCCTTGTAAAATGACAGCAAAAAAGTAGATTCTTGAGGTTTGTTATGGCCAAATGAGAAGAAAAGTTACTAGCTTTTTTAGTTTCAAAATCCAACAGAAGTGATCACAGAATTTCTTAAACAAAACGATTAACAGAAAAGGAGATATGATAGAAAGCTCTGAGGAGAGAGAATGAGGTTAGATTTGAGAGATTTACTTGTTTGGCTTGCTGGTAGCGACTGCGATCTGCAGAGAGAGAAGGGGTAGCTTCGCGGCTCTGAAGCAAAATATATGTGTACGAAGGATTAGGGTTTCTTAGCAAGGTCGATTTTTGTATGGGCCTTGTTGGGTAAGTTGCAACCCTTGAGATCATGTGGCCCTAAGTTGGAGTAGCCCAACATTAATCTAAGTATACTTTCATTTTGTTCTTTTTCTAGCTTTTTCAACAAGATTATTATTTAAGAGTAAATAAAAAACTATTTGTTTAAAATCAATAATCTATTTAAAATTAAGGTAACATGAAAAATTATGTATAATAATCCATATAAAATTATTTTATTAAACGTAAGGCATTTATATTTTTCTATTAGTGGGCTATTGAATTATTGAGTCAAGAAAATGTTTTTTTTCCCACGTTTGCATTTATTTGTAAAGTTTTAAGAAATTTTATGTTGTTGCTGTTTAAATACAGACAATATGATGCATAAAAATTGTGAATTTAATAAGAAAAAATGATGTGGTATTTGTTGAAAAAATATGTTTTAAAATAAAGTTACCAGGCATATTTGAACTCAAATTAAAAGTTAGTTCCATTCATTTTTTAGGTTAAACTTTGTTAGAAATTGTTGTTCAACATAAGCTCTTTAACATAAAATATTAATATAATTAAAATATTTATTCTAGATCATTGTCTTTCCCAATCCATGAATTAAGTCTCATAAGTTTCTTCAATTTTTTTCATAGTTGATTTTTTATAATTTGGTCAATTTTTCCAACTTTTAAAAACTAAAATTTTTAGGTTCAATTCTTATTTTATGGTGGATAATCAAAATTGATAATTGAGGGGATTTATTCTGGTATTTATCATAATTAATTCTTATCAGTTTTAGTTTTAAAATTCACTATAAAAAAGGTTAGTTTTTTAAATTATTTTTTTAGATTTTACATGTCTTCTTCACCTCAATTTTAGTTTTTTTTTTCTTTTTTTTTATGCTCTGCTATGTACTTTATTTTACTCCTAATATAGCGTTTAAGTTTTTTGGTCTTCGACTAGAGAAACTTAAATCTATTTTCTTGGTTCACTAACCTTGTTTGAAAGTATATATAAACAAAATGGTGTTATTAGAATTTTAGAAGGTTTATTACAAATATCCTAGATGGACCAAGTGAAGAACAATAAAGCATTAAAGACAAAGTATTAATCATTGAGATTTCATGCTTAAAAAAATCATTATCATGCTTAAAAAGTAATTTTGACTTTAACAATCCATACCATGAGAGTGAGATGATGATCCATGAAAAAATAAATCTAATATTTTTAAAAAATATTATTCTAATAAATAATGCTTCATAAGAAGGAGTACAGTGAAACCCCATTCTTTTTAAGTTTTTCTTTTTAAATAATTATATTTTCTTTATATTTAAAATTCAAAATTGTATACTTAAAACTCAAATTTCCTTTTCTCATATCATGTAAATATAGAACTACAATTAATAAATAACTAAATGAGCTAGTGAGGGAAGAGCACCCACTTGCAATGTTAGTAGGGCACACTACTCCAGGAACAATAGCCGTCATGAAATTATTATTTATCAAGACACAATTCACTATAGATTGAAATAATAATTTTGATTTTATTAGTCCTTGTTTTTTTTAATCTTTGGTCATCAAAGTTTTTTTTTTATCCCTTTATTCTGTATTGTCTAGGAAATAGGCTTCATAATGTTTTTTATTTATTTTTTTATAAGGTTATCACTGCCTTAAAAAAATTCTAAAATTGAATTGATGCTTAATTTTGCAAAAAATATTTGGTTTTATTACCTGTAAGAAATTAAAAATTTAAGGATCAAAACTAAAAATGAGGAAAAAATATAGCCTTTTTGCTTTCTTTACATTGTGTTGTTAGTGCCTTCTTTTTTTAAAAAAAAATATACCTTCATATTTTTTATATATTTTTTAAATGCCTTATGATTAAAAAAAATTAAGGAAAAAATGCAACTCTTTTTTAGTCCTTTTAATTTGACAATTATATATTTTAGTCCAAAATTTTTTTTTTTTATATCAATCATTGAGTTTAAGAGAAGATAAAGTGAGTCATTGAAAAATGGGCGAGGAGAGCGAAAATTATATGTTGACTATTTTCAGCGGCGAAAAAAATAATTTTTGATGTCAATGAGTTTATTTTTTCAAGAGGAAATTAATAAGGGATTGTATTTTTCTATAAACATGTTAGAAAAATTAGATCGCGATCTATTTAAATATTTTTAATTCCATTGATTTTTGTCTTTTAGATTGATTTTAGAATATTTTAGGGTTAAATTTACCAGTCAACGTGGATGACCTTCAAAGGCCATATTTTATTTATCGCAAGAGGCAACTTGTCGCCCTTAAGAAAAAGAGAGCATATGAGGCCTTCTAAAAAAAGAAAAAAAGCTAAGCAAGCGAGCTTGGCCTTTAAAGCCCACGTGCGTGGTCTAATTTTTAATAGGCGAGGCGTGTTAGACACCTAGGCTTATGCGCTTGGCATGTTTTGGGTTTTTTTTTCTAGTGTTTTTCCTTGAATTTAAATTAAATTTCTCTTTTAATAATTTGTTTAAAATATATTACATATATTAGTTTATTAAATAATTAAACCAATTAAGAATGTATTTTATATATTATTTTATTAAATACTATTCAATTTTTACTTTATTTTTTAATAAGATTATATCAACCTTTTAAAAACACCAACATACATTTTTTTTTAACAACCAACCATTATCATCTTTTTTTTATTGAATTGTTTTCTTGCGGGCATCTATTTTAATTGTCATAAAATTAAAAAAAATAATTTTAAAAAAATAAAATTATTAAACTTAGTAGAGCCAATAATTCTAGTCACAAATTTAACGAGTTAATCCTAGTTAATTTAAGATGTTGTCATTTCAATGTCATTTTTAAAACAATTATCTTGATTTTTTTTAAAACTAGATAGGATTTTTATTGATTTTTCAAGTTATTTTTGAATTCATTAAATTAATTACTTCATATTAAATCAACCTGATATAATTTAATTTGAAACATACTCTCACAGGTAACTATAGCTTGATTTTGAAATAATGATAAAATTTTGTCTAAA
>Ga0325405_1006678_pt1 | contig 11649 bp, 7 predicted proteins | sample PopdelMetagenome_21_FD_205663 | JGI IMG/M metagenome (GOLD analysis project Ga0325405, IMG submission 205663) | Populus deltoides microbial communities from Bellville, Georgia, United States - Xylem-Control-R2 | ecosystem: Host-associated > Plants > Phyllosphere > Stem > Wood/Secondary xylem...
TGGCCACTATACCCACGATGCGGTGATAATCTCTCGCTTCCACCGCTTCCACGATGCCCACCATTTGTGGAGGCAGGGACACCAGACCTTCTCTGGCTTTATAAAAGCCAGAGAAAGGCCTGGAAAAAGGGGGAGGATTTTGGGGGAGAAGGAACTGAAAAATTAACCCAAAAACAAAAAAAAAAAAGCAGAGAAAATTGAACAAAAAACCGAGAATAAAGACTCAAGCAAAACCCAGAAAAGGCCTCAGCAATAACGGACGGAGTGGGAAGAACAGGGAGAAAACAGAGGGGAAGAACAGGGGGAAACTGAGAGGCAGAACAGAGGGGAATTGGACCCGAAAACCAGAGAAAAAAAAAGAGCAAAACCGGGGAAGAAAACAGAAGCAGGAAGAGAGAAACGCAAGCAAAAACAAGGAAGAAAAACCCGAAAACCAGAGGAAAACCAGAGCAAAAACAGGGGCAGAACCAAAGCAACGAACCCGAGAAAGCTTCGGTCCAGCCAAGCCCCGGTTCCAGGATCCTTAGCATCGTAGTCTTCATCCAGAGTAGGGGAGTTCGAAAGCAGGGACCGAAAGTTTTTTTTCCTTCCTAAACACAACTCAAGGGGGGAAAAGGAAAAAAGAAAAGGAAAGAAAAACAGAGAGGCAACCATTTCGCGCCTGCAGATAAAGAAAAATCCAAGGGACAGTGGAGCTACACCGGGAAACAAAAGAAAAGAGTCACCACGCCATCGTCTTCGTCGCCGTTCTTCGCTGCACAGGTAAGTCTCCCTTCTCTGCATTCAATAAGTGTCAAATGCAGTGTGAAGGTAATTTAATTACCTTCACACTATTCATGCACGCGTGAATTAACTTCACGCGTGCTTCTACTTCTTTTGCCCAGCCGGGCCACTGGCTTGGGCCAGTGGCCGGGCCAGGTTGGCTGGGTCCAGCCCAGCCCATATGGGGTGAGTTGGACCCAGCCCAAAAAAAAATAAAAAAATGTGTATGCATGAATAAAAATAATGTAAATTTATTGGTTTATTTACTGACGCCAGAGTCAGTAATAAAAATACCGGTTTAAATTTATATTATTTTTTTTTCGTTGTATTTTATTTTATTTCGCTAGAAAAATAAAAAAAAATATGTGCACGCGTAAAAAATAAATTTATTTTTACTCACTAGGCATTAGAGTAGGGAATAAAAAAAATATTGATCTAATTTTTTTTCGTGGCTACGAATTTTTACCAACGCCAGAGTTGGAATTATTCGAGCTCGAATATTCACTGGCGCCAGAGTCAGGAATATTATAAACAAATCATCATAGCATAAGCAAAATAAATGTTTAGCAATTTAAGACAAAACCGGCAATGCAGTCTGCCTTAGGCAGAACGTTTAAGGGGTGATAATATTTTCCCTTTTATGTAACCAGTCCCGTACCATAGAATCTCTGTTGACCAGTTAGGGTTCCTAGTGACCGTAATACTTGGTGGCGACTCCTTAAACAAAGACCGTTCTCCATCAAAGAACAGGATGCCAGAAATCCGTTCTTTTCCAATGAACTGATAATTTTTAATCGGCCGCCGCGATGTCGGGTGCGACATCTTACAATAAAAAAAATCCTTTTGTTCTGCGACAAAATCTAAAAGAAGGATATGGCAATCAAAAGTGTACTATACTTCCTCAAGCTCATTATGATTGGTTGCACATGAGGTTGCAAGATTTCAAATTGATTAGTGAACATAATTTTGCTTTTTTAAAATTACTTCACAATTAAAATTATGTGGTGAAAATATCACGGAAAACCAAATATTAAAGAGAACATTCTTTACTTTTCATGCCTCAATTATTATCTTGCAACAACAATATAGAGAACGTAACTTTAAGAGATACTTTGAACTAATTTCATGTCTTCTTATGGGTGAGCAAAATAATGAGCTTTTGATAAAAAATCATCAATCTCATCACACAAGTTCTAAACCATTCCTTGGAGTGAATAGAACCTTTGTTCAAAAGACAAGATAGAACCAAACCTTTGTCTAAAAGATAAGAAAAAACCAAGGGTATAAATATGAAAAAAATAAATGGAAAAAGAGAAAAGATAATCCTTCAAAAGACAACCCACCATACCACTAGAAATAGAGACACAATAAACCCAAACAAGAAAAGAGCAAGAATTTGCATAGACCTGAAGATAAGTGTCATAGATGTGGTATGCATGGTCAATGATCTCACTCTTGTTATATGCCAAAACATCTTGCAGATTTATATATCAAGCCTCTCTGAAATAGAATGTAGTTGAGACTAATTTTATTCATAAAGATGATTTCGAAGGTCATAATACTTTAAAAGACAACCCACCATACCACTAGTTATAATACAAATTTTATTCAAGTCTCAACAGAATGCAGTTGAGACTAATATGTCATAATACAGATTTATAATCCTTCAAAAGACAACCCACCATACCACTAGAAATAGAGACACAATGAACCCAAACAAGAAAAGAGCAAGAATTTGCATAGACCTGAAGATAAGTGTCATAGATGTGGTATGTATGGTCAATGATTTCACTCTTATTGCATGCCAAAACATCTTGCAGATTTATATATCAAGCCTCTCTGAAACAGAATGCAGTTGAGACTAATTTTATTCATAAAGATGATTTCGAAGGTCATAATACTTATCTTGATGTTTTTTATTTCTTTAAAAACCTAGATAAAATAGATAGCATGCTTAGTGGTGGAATCTTTAGGGATGATTAGTTTTTTTTTATTTGTACTAGGATATTTATCTTATTGAATTTTGAATAAACAATGTAAATATTATTTTAGTTGAATAATAAACTTTAATTATATTTTAAATAGAAGCATGACTTTTCATGATGGAGATTTATATCTGGCAAACAATGTAACAATGCACACAATTCTCAAGGAACAAAAATACTTTGAATATTTGAAATTAACCAAAGCTAATGTTACTATAATATCAGGTCTAACATACATGATTAAAGGCTTCAAAATAGCTAATATTTTGTCACTAAATAACACAAAATTGGGCATCAAAGATGCATTATATTCACCTGAGTCCAGAAGAAACTTACTCATTTTTAAATATATACGTGCTAATGGTTATCATATTGAAATAATAGATGAAGAAAGAAAAAGAATATCTTTATATTATTTCATTTATTTCAGGCCAGGAGCTTGTACTTGAAAAATTACCTGCCTTTTCTTCTAGAATTTATTATATGATCATGAAATCTATTGAAACAAATATTGTGATACACCAGAAGCGTTCCAACCCAAAAATATTTATGCTTTGGCATGATCGATTTTGATATCAGGGGATCGATAATGATGCGATGAATTATTGAAAATTCACATGGGCATCTTTTAAAGAACTTGAAGATTCTTTTACCAAGTGAAAATCCATGTGCTATACATTCTAAAGTAAATTAATTACCAAGCCATTCTCATTAAAGGTTGTTCTAGAATCACATATTTTCTCAAAAAAATTCAAGAAGATATATATGGACCTATTCATCTATCATGCAAACCTTTTAGATATTTTATGGTATTGATTGATGTATCAAGTAAATGGTCACATGTTTGCTTACTTTCTAGTCAAAATATTGTATTTGCTAAATTAATAACTTATATTATCAGACCAAGAACACAATTTCCTGATAATGCAATCAAGAAAATTCGATTAGACAATGCTGGTAAGTGTACTTCTTATGCATTTGATAATTTTTATACTTCTATTAAAATTGATGTTGAATATCTTGTTGCTCATATATATACTCAAAATGTTCTAGCAGAATCATTTATAAAATGCCTTCAATTGATTATCAAAATTGCCCATATCTATTTGGGGACATGCTACATTACATACCGCATCATTGGTTATATTAGATCAAGTGATCATTGGTTAGAACATCATTAACTGGTGATGTTTTTAAAGCTTGTTTTGAAGACTACCATTTTTTTGATAACATTTTCCCATCATTAGGGAAAGATAAATTAGTGCCTAAAGCACGATAATAAATTACTTGGAATAACCTAAAGTTTTTTCATTTTGATCTAAGGAAAAATCAATGTGAACTTGAAATTTAAAGATAATTCATTTAAAAAATATTGTAAATCAATTACCAGATGTTTTCACCAACAGTTAAAGGTGGTTAAATCCCATATTCTAGCTGCAAATGCTCCATCTAGAACCGAAATCTCTAAAAAAAAAGACAATATAGTAGTAAATGAATTTATACCATGCCTAAAATGTGGAAAACTTGTAGGTGCTAAGGACAAAAATCCTAGAAAAAAATCACAACTAATAGATGATGGTACTCCTGAAGATTCCTCATGTATAAAACAGATGATAAATATTATGTCAAAATCATCTTCTAATACTGATACTCCTAAATATTCTCACAAAGACCTGACATTAATTGTGAGAAAACTTATTCTCCGGTAATGGATGCAATCACTTTCAAATTTTTGATTGGTTTAGTAGTCTCAAATACTCTAGATATACGTTTAATAAATGTAGTTACAACATATCTATATGGATCATTAGATAAAGATATACATATGAAAATCCCTGAAAGATTCAAAATGCCTGAAGCCTTTTATGATAAACTTAAAAGAGTTTATTTTATTAAACTACAAAAATCTTTATATGGGTAGAAGCAATCTAGTTGCATGTGTTATAATCATCTTAATGAACACCTTATAGAAAAAAGGTTTGAGAATAATGAGATTTGCCCATGTATTTTTATGAAAAAAAGTTTGTTATAGTATATGTTGATGATTTAAATCTTGTTGGTGCTCCTAAAGAGCTCATAAAACTTCAACCTATTTGAAAGATGAATTTGGGATGAAAGATCTCAAAAAGAAAAAAAAATTATCTTGGTTTACAGATTGAACATATTTCAAATAGAATATTTGTCTATCAATCAGCCTATAGAGAAAAGGTCTTGAATCACTTTTACATGGACAATGCTCATACTTTGAGTATACCTATAGTTGTTTGATCACTTGATGCGAAGAAAGAACCTTTTCGACTGCTAGAAAAGGATGAAGAAATTTTTGGTCTAGAAGTACCATATCTTAGTACTATTGAAACACTCATGTATCTTGCAAATTGTAAAACACTAAATACAACTTTTACAATCAATTTATGGGCAAGATATAGTTCCACCCCCACAAAAAGACACCAGAATGGGGTCAAACATATTCTTTGTTATCTCCGCAAAACAACTAAAATGAGGTTATTTTTTATAATGGATCAAATTCACAATTGATATACATATGCATATTATCTTTTTGATCATTATCTTTCTAATAATTACAAAAAGAGATCACAAATAAATTATCTATTTACCTATGTAGGTACTATAATTTCTTGGAGATTTATCAAACAAATATTAGTTGTTACTTCATCAAATCATTAAGAAATTATTGCAATCCATGAAGCAAGTAAAGAATATATATGGCTAAGGTCAATTATCCAACATATAAAAGAAAAATGTGGTTTGTTAACCATTGAAGATAGTCTCACAATATTGTTTGAAGAAAATGTTATCTGTATCACTCAACTTAGAGGAGGCTATGTTAAAAGAGACAAAACAGATTACATTTCACCAAAGTTATTTTACATTAATGAGCTTTTACAAAAGGAAAAAAAAGAATTGATATAAAGAAAATGAGGTCAAATGTTAATTTAGAAAACTTATTTACAAAGTCTTTACCAACCTCAACTTTCAAGAAGCTTATCCTTAATATTAGAATGTGTCATCTTAAATATTTATCATAAAACATGTGCTTTTGAGGTGAAGTCAATGCAAATTGAAATTTTTTTCCTTCGCTTAGTTCCCCCCCAATGAGTTTTTCTATACAAGATTTTTATGAGACAATTTGATATTTTTATAAATCCTGAAGTATTCAAATATGAATCTTGAAGTATCTATATTAAACCTTCTATTGAATTTTGAAGTATTCAGAAATCACACAAGAATGTTGTATTCTTTTTTCTTCACTTAGGTTTTTTCCTTTTTCTTTGCAAGGTTTTAATGAGATATATTTTTACTACATGATCATTCAAGGGGAAGTGTTATGAAATATATATTATATATATTGAATGTCCATTATAATCTCTTAGACTTAATGACTTTTGGATTTAGTCTATTGATTTTTCGTAACACTTGTGTTTTCTAGTGTCCTTTAATGTTCTCATTTTATTCTCTTATAAATAGTCTACTTGTCTTGTATTCTAAGGAATAAAAATATATAAGAAAACATATGAATTTCTCTTTCAAGTTTTATTCTGAATATACATGTTCTAACCTGTTCTTAATTTTTAAAAAAACTTTTTATTTATCCAAGTCTCAATTGCTAAAAAACCATTACAATCTTTTATATATAAAAAAACCCAGAAAACCCTATTAATATTGAAAAAAAATAAAACTAAAAAATTATTCCATTCAAATAGAAAAGGTAGAAAAGTCTAATAATACTAAAAATAAAAAAATATATTTATAAACTAGAAAAAAGAAATAAAATTTAAAAAAATATTTATTTTTCTAAAAAGCTCTTAGAACAGTCTTTTTAGGTTGGAAGAAACTCTTCCTTGAGTTCAAATTATTTGTTAGGGCACAACCTTCTTAGTTAAAAATCATGTTGCACCATGAAAATATTCAACGTAACATTTATTGAGTAGAATCTCGCCTGTCAAAAAACCAATGATTTTTTTATTTGCGGATCGTCATATCGTGGACCTCTAACACTTTTGTGCATGTTGCCCTATACCATGCTTCTCATCTCTAAGATTTCCAATAACAGCACAAAACATTTAACCACCATGATTCTTTGATCTCTGATTCCAACTAACTTAGCTTTGATATCAACTCAGAAAACTGAAAAAGAAAATGATAATAGAGTTTGTTAAAAATCAAAATTCTTAAAGACAAAGAAAACCGGTAACAAAGAAGATTTATAAAATAAATATTTTTTATTCATCTAAAGCTCACTTGCTAAAATGTTATTATAACCATTTATATAGGAAAAAAACTAGAAAATCCTATTAATATTTAATAAAAAAATTAGCATTCCTAAACTAAAACAAAAGGAACTAAAATAATTACAAAAATATTTATTTTTTGAACTCCTTGATAGAGGACAATTGAGATCGATATTATTAAATCATTGATAATTTAAATCTAATTAAAGTGATTTAAAGTGTATGTAAAGTAAAATTATTAAAAACAAAAATGAAAAATGTAACTAATCGTAAACAAAAATTGAATTTTAATTGATAAAATTTAGTATTTGAACTTAAACTAAAAACTTCAATTTGCAAGACGATCTTTAATAGTTCAATTTATATCCCTCACTTTATCATATATATAGAATGATATCTTTAGGAATTAAAAAGAAAGAGGACAATTAGCTAATTTTTATTGTTATTTTTGGTCCATTTGTTAAAAAATATAGGATTATTTTATTTTATTATTTGTTAAGGGTAGAATAGTTTTTATATTTTCCTTTTAGTTTTCTTTGTTTAGCCTATATATAGTCTTTTTATATTTAGGTTAAAATTATTCATTTTGATTATTAGATTGCATTATGTAGTATTAATGAAACCCTAACTTTCTTCTTTTTTATTTTTGTATTTCTCTTTATTTATTTAGATTGTTTAACATGGTGTCAGAGCAAGGTTTCATAGGACGAGACTTAATCTCAAACTCAGCTTTCATAGATCGAACTTTTGCATTCAGTTTTTTAGAGTGACCGTACAATTTCGAGAGGGTATTCGTTCAGTTTCTGCAATTTGGTATTTTGTTGTCCTTTTTGCAATTTGGTATATCATTTTCCTTTATTTTGCATTCTGGTTTTCTTTGTTTGTTTATTATGGCTACTGAAAGAGATGATTCATTTCAGTATATGAGTGTGAGGTTGGATGAAAAGAATTATTCATATTGAAGTTGCGTGATGGGAAATTTTCTTAAGGGTAAAAGGATGTGGGGATATGTTAGTGGAACTTCTGTGAAACCTAGGAATACTGATGAGAGTTATTTTGATGCAAAAATTATTACTTGGATAAATAATTTTATTGAGTATTCTATAGATACATAGTTGGCGAAGTATGAGACAATAAAGAAGGTTTAGGATCATCTAAAAAGTTATTCACTCAATCAAATTTTGCAAAGCAGTATCAATTGGAGAATAACATACAAGCTCTTCACTAGAAGAATATGAGTATTCAGGAGTTTTAATTTGTTATGACAAATCTTTGGGATCAATTGGCTCTTACAGAATCAGAAGAATTAGAGGCATGTGGTTCCTATATTGCTCATAGAGAGTAGCAATATTTAGTATAATTTTTAGTGGCATTTCCTAGTGATTTTGAAGGACTTAGAGGTTTAATTTTGCATCGTTCTCCACTTTCTTTTATTGAATCAATTGTCAGATAGTTATTGGCTGAAGAAATATGTCTTCAATCTTATTGTAAAAAGAGAATTATTTCTACTTCTAATCCTTCTGTGTTAGTAGTACCTTTTAAGCTACTTTTTAATAATCAGAATAAGCATTATATAAGGGTTGCCTTCGATGAGTGCAGTTTCTGTAATCAGAAAGCTCATTGGAAGGCTCAGTGTTCTAAGTTGAGACAACAAAAGCAATCGCAACAATAATCTCAAACTTAGACGCCTGATAACCAGTCATAATTTAATGCTCGTAGACTACCTCGGGGTTACAAATCACCATAGTCTAATACTGCAACAATAGTTTCATCAGGTCTTTTCACCGATCATAGTACTTTGACTGAGCAATTTCAGAAATTTCTCTCCTTACACCTATAAGCTATGTCTGCATTTTCTTTCATAGGTCAGTTGCTTCATAGTTCTTTAGGTATGTCACATTCTGAATGGGTCTTGGTTTTTAGTGTTTCACATCATGTCTCCAGATTCTTCATTTTTTGCTTCTATGACTTGTTCGTCTTCTATTCTTGTAATGATTGTTGATGACACTTTTATGCCTTTAACAAGTATTGGTTATGTTGTCACACCTCACTTGTCACTCCTTAATGTTTATTTTATTCCAAAACTCATGTTGAATATTGCTTATGTTGGTCAGTTATGTGATTCTGGTAATTATCTAGTCATCTTTTCCTCTTTTTTTTTTTGCATGATCTGCAATCTCAGAAACTGATTGCGATAAGCCGTAGGAAGAGGGGACTATATATTTTGGATAAGTTAAAAGAGTCAGTTGTTGCTGTTAGTACTTTTGATTTGTCTTTTTTTTTGTTTGAGTCCTTTTTCTTCTAGTTTTTATTAATGGCATTCTCATCTAGGTTATATTTCGTCTTTTTATTTTAGATTTTTAGCATCCATAGGAGATTTAAAAAATTTGCAAACTTTTAATATTTCTAATTGTAGTGGATGTAAACTGATAATATTTTCTACTTTACCTTTTAATCAAAGTATTTTTGTTTTTTCTTTTTCATTTGATTTGATTCATTCTGATGTATAAGGACTTTCTCATATTGCCATAAAAGAAGGGTTCTGATATTATGTTTCTATTATTGATGATCATACTCGTTATTGTTGGATTTATTTAATAAAACATCGTTCTGAATTCTTTGAGATATATATATAGCCTTGCATGCTCTTAATAAAACTCAATAGTTTATTATTATAAAATGTTTTAGGTGTGATTTGGGTGGGGAATATACCTCTAATAAATTTTATGAGTTGTTTGCTCTAAATAGAACTATTCACCAAACTTCATGTATAGATACTCTTAAGCAAAATGACATTGCTGAAAGAAAACATAGGCACATTGTTGAAACTGCTTGTTGTCTACTTATGTTCCTAGCGTGTTTTGAGGTGAACATGCTCTTACTGCTGTAGGTTTGATTAATCCGATTCTATCTTTTTATATTCCAAGTTTTGCTCCTTTTAAAAAGTTGTATGGGTATGCCCCTGATTATTTTTTCTTTAAAGTTTTTGGTTGTACTTGTTTCATTTTTTGTCCTCATGTAGAATGCAGCAAGTTATCCTCTCGATTTGCTATTTGTGTCTTTCTTGGTTATGGTAAAGGTAAAAAGAAGTATCGTTGTTTTGATCCAATAACTCAGAAACTTTATGTGTCTCATCATGCTGTCTTTCTCGAGTATATGCCTTTCTTTTCTATTCCATCCACTACTCATAGCTTGACTATATTTAATCTTATTCGTATAGATCCTTTTTTCTAAGGATTCTAATAGTTTATCATCTTAGGTTTTTAATACTTCAAATCCCCCTTCTCATATTACCTTTACATTCTACTTGATCAATTCGTATTGATCATTTTAAAGGTACTGACACTTCACTCTCGGGTACACTTGAAGCTCTCTTTTGTTCTATGGTCCCTTAAGCTTCATTTGAGATTGTGGATCTACCTTTACATCAATCCATATACATTCGTAAGTCCAAATAGTTATTATTTTTAGCTTCTATTCATTGTCTTTCTAAGTCATCTTCCTATAAATAGACAATTCTTAATCTTCTTTAGTAGTAAGCTATGGATGAGAAACTTTCATCTTTACATATGACAAATATTTGAGATTTAGTTCCTATACCTCGTAGTAAGAGTGTTGTTTGTTGTCGTTGGGTATAAAAGATCAAGACTAATTTTGATGGATCTATTAAGCGATACAAAGTTAGGTTGGTTGCAAAAAGATACTCTTACTAATATGGTATGGATTATTAGGAGATATTTTCTCCTGTTGCAAGAATGACTACTATTTGTATGCTTATTATAGTGGCTTTAGTTTGTCAGTGGCATATCTCTCAACTTGACGTTAAAAATTCCTTCTTGAAAGGAGATCTTCAAGAAAAAGTTTATATGGCACCGCATGCTTGTTTTCACATGATTATGAGCATGTTGCAAGCTAAAAAAAACATTATATGGTCCCAAACAAGCACCTCGTGTTTGGTTTGAGAAATTTTATATTATAATCTTTTCTTTTGGATTTATTTCTAGTAGGTATGATACTTCTATTTTTGTTAAATGCACTAATACAAGTCATATCATTCTGTCTTTATATGTTGATGGCATGATTATTATTGGTCACTACTAAAAAGAAGGGTGATTAGCATCGGATGTTAGCATCAGAATAATTTAGATGCAATTTTAGCAACAGATTAGCAACGGATTATATATATATATATATATATATATATATATATATATATATTAATTTTTTAATATTAGCAACAGATTAGCAACGAAAAATTAAATACTAAAAAATAAATTAATATATTAAAAATCAGCAACGGATTTGTCGTTGCTAATATGGTTGCTGTTAAAAAAAGAATTAAATTTTGACTTAAAAAAAAACAATAAATAATAATGACCCTTTATATACTTCTTTATAAAGCAAAAGGAACCTCACAGTTGCAAAATTTCTTCATTCTCCGGAAGAACCCAATATTGTCCCTTTCTATACTTCTCCACAGAAACCTAATTAATCCATATCTCCTTTTCTAATCCTTCTCCATAAACCAAACCCATATCTCCCTTTCTATTCTTTCTCCAGAAACCAAACCCATATGTCCCTTTTAATTCTACCTATCTCTATCATGCGTCATTTTCCATAAACATAATTTGTTATTTTCTTAACTTCTT
>Ga0325405_1006680_pt1 | contig 11648 bp, 5 predicted proteins | sample PopdelMetagenome_21_FD_205663 | JGI IMG/M metagenome (GOLD analysis project Ga0325405, IMG submission 205663) | Populus deltoides microbial communities from Bellville, Georgia, United States - Xylem-Control-R2 | ecosystem: Host-associated > Plants > Phyllosphere > Stem > Wood/Secondary xylem...
TTTTAGACAACCTTCATCTGAGGTGATGAACTAGGAAGAAAGATGAAAGTTACTATGTACAATTATGAGATAAAAATCAGCTATGGAGCTAGTAGTGCCTGGAAAATTAGATTTTGAAGTTACGTTCTGTAAAGTTTTGTCGATTGTTGAATGGGGTTTTTCTGGATTTCTTTTTTATATATCTATAGTTTTTACTTTCAGTCCAAGTTCTTCTGCTGTTCATGGTTCCAGGGAGGACACTAAATGTAGGTACGAAAAACAATGTGTAGTGTAAGATCCTTTAGATACTAAGTTTTTACAATTTTTTCATTATGTGTTAAACTTTTCATATCACGGGCCTTATTAGGCTGAATATTCTATTACGCCTTTCTTTTTTGAGCTACAATTTCTTCAAAGCATGGGCATGGTGGACTCATAAGAGTGACATTCAACTTTCCATTCTTAATCCATTTTTTGGACCTCCTACCTCTTCAGTCTTGTTCTCTTTCTTTGAACTGAGGACTGAATCTGTAACAGTTTCTGTGATGAATCAGATTAGAATACACAATATCTTGGAGAAAACAAGGAAGAAAAAGAAAAAATGTGCAAACCCTAGTCATGATTGCAATGTATTGGAAATGCAACAATTCATGCCCCAAGTTAGCTAGCTGCTGTCAAAACCCTGAAATATTGGAAATTAAAGTTTGCTGGTAGTAATTTTAGGTTATATCTTGGATTCAATTTGCCAAGTCACTACTGATCATCTTTTTGGTGTGTTATAAGCTCTTCTTAGATAATTGTGTCATAGCTTGTGATATTTACCTCTCTCTTTTGTTTGAATTAATTTTCCAGGCCCTGGATACACTAGGGAATACCAGATGGAGGGTAAATAAGAGGGTACTTAGTGTTGTTGATAGAACATGGAGTAATGGATGCTGTCTTGCTGATTTGGTAGACCACAGTGATGTGAGTATCTTTTCTAACTTTCCTCAATGTAACTCGTGTTTTTTTTTTTTTTAGAAACTCCCTTACCTTTACCTTTGTGTTCCAAGAATTGATCATGATGTCTATAGCAATTAAAAAACCTTCCTCGTTTAATTTCTTCATTCAGGTTCCTTTACCTGAGAGGCCAGAAACAGAGTTTTTCAATTTTCCTTCTTTTGAAAATGATTTGTAAATAAGCTGAATGTTTCTCTTCCCCTATATTCAGTTGCTTCTCCCACTACATACCCTCCCACTATCTCATTTTCTTTTTGTGGTTGGATTGCTCCAAGTTCACTCATTATTTTTAAATTCAATAAAAAAAGACAGAAAATATATCACAATATAATTTATGTTTCAAATTCTATATTTTTCTTTTTATCTTTTTAGTTAAATAAATTTTTATCTTTTTTATATTCAAAATACTAAACAAACACAACATACATGTAAATATGAATACACAATATCCATACCCTAACAAAAATATTAATCTAGTAATAGTTTTTTTTTTTATAAGCCTAACAAATTGTCGCTTTGGTAGGCATGCTTTTAGATAGAATATGAATTTCGGAAGGTATTTTTTTTATTAATTAATAAACTTCTATACTTCTATACACAAAGAAAAAAGCAAAAAAAAAAAAAAACCCATAAAAGCATAAAAAAGAAAAAAAAAAGGAAAAATACAAAAATTTTAAAAAAAAAAACAACTTAGAGTTTTACTGTAAATTATACTATATAGTGCACAATGAAACACTGATGCAAGTGAAAAAGCTACAATTTTCTCACTATCTTTTAAAGTATTGTTAATATAAATATGAATACAGAATATCTTGAGTTGGTGAGCATGCTTTTAAGCCTGACAAATTGTCGCTTTGGCAGCCATGCTTTTAAATAGAATATGAATTTCGGAAGGTATTTCTTTAGTAATTAATAAACTTCTATACTTTTCTCTTAGATGGGCCAACAATTTTTATTATTAATAGCTTTATATTTACAACTATATAAACACATAAATACATAAACATTAACATATATAATCAATATCAATATTTACACCAAAATTAAACTTGCTTCATTTATAAATAATAATGTGTCAAATCCAAACATATTAGGTTTAATGTTAGCTAGACCCAAAGTATGGTGGGTCTTGTAAAGAAATGATTAGGTCTGGCGGTATCTTGCTAAGTCTAGCCTTAACTAGACCCAATAATCATTGAACTTGGTAGTGTATTAGATTAAGGTGTATTGGGTCTAGCGCTGGCCAAATCCAAGAAATAATAGTCTAACACCATAAACACTCTCTGGTAAAAGGTTTGAGATGGAGAGGAATTAGTGTTCGTGATTGGAACATCAAAGTTGGGCCATTTGTGATAGGAATATTGAAGTTTGAGATTCTAAACTTGATTTATGGATTTCTCTTTGTTTTTGGTTTGGTTAAAAGGGTGGTGGCTATGTTTTTTTTTTTAATATAATGAAAAAATTTTAATATTTAAAATAAGAGCTTTATAGTTATTAGTTTAATAATAATAATAATAATTTTGTAAATAATTAGATTTTTTGTAGGACTTTTTTACATGTGTTAGTGAGAATATAAAGTGTTATCATGAACTATAATTTTTGAAAAAAATAGAAAACAAATCGAAATAAATCATGAAGCTTAATTCATAATCAATATAATGTTGAAGGATAAAATTAAAAAAAATACAAATAAAAAAAAAACCCTAGATTAACCTGCTAAACTTTGAGTCTAGTTCAATTTCAATTTTAAAATTCTAAAATCAATTGAACCAGATTAAATCATAGACTAGTCATTATTATTATATTCCCATTATTATTTATTATTCTATAGATTTTTCTACATTGAAGCTTTTGAAAAGAAAAATTAACATTGATCATTCATTCACTTTTGAAAAAAATTTGTTTTGCTTTTTTATGCTGTTCCACTTAGATGACCTTTTTTTTTTCTTTTGTGAATTGAAATTATATTACATGTTCGTAATTGTTTCATCTCATTTTTCTTTTATTTTTATTTTTGAAAAGTAAACTTCCTTTAATTAGATTATCTTTAATATCAAATTATCTCTTTGCTTTTTACAGGTCTTATCAAGCTGTTTGGTTTCTTGATTTTAAATGAATTGAATTTGATTAAATTTGAATTGATTTTTAGTTTATTTCATATTATTTTCTCATGAAATTTTCATGAATGGGACAATAAACACTCTTAATAATCATCTTAGCTTTAACTTTAACTAATTATCTCAAATATAGATTACTCATTCGAGTCTTATAAATTTCAAGATTATTGAAGATTTATATAATCGTTAACTTTAAGATTCGTGGAATTACTTAAAGTATGTACAAACTGTCCCACATATTCATTTTAATAAAAAAAAAATTACAATCACATCAGGCACATGGTTGAATTATTCATGGTTGCATTCGCTTTCACCCTCTGATTATGAACAGGAACCCCAATTAAATGAAATTGATCTCCTTGGTCCACAGCCTATTCGGTTAAGATTTTATGTTAATATTTATATTAGATGAGTCCAGCTCACCATAAGCCTACATGGATGAATATGAGTTAATGGTGAGTCGAGCTTGTATAATAATTTAGGGGTAGCAAAAGTTGTGCCCAGTATTTCTATAATACGACGAGGTTTAATTTCTTTTCTTTTCATAGTAATCTCTCATCAGTGGATAGCAGCATCAATCATAAGAACTTCTATATTTATATTTAATTTAAATACTAATTAAACGTGATACGAGTGGGAGTTAAATATAACGCTGCACATCAAATGCTCTTCAAAAAACAAAATCTACTTCTTTTCATTCTTATTATTTAGAGTTTTGGTTTTAAAACTCTAAAAACTAGATCAATTTAGAGTGGTCATTATTATTATATTCCCATTATTAATTCCTATTTTATAGATTTTTCTACATCGAAGCTTTTGAAAAAAAATATTGACTTTGATCAATTTAGAGTGGTCATTCACTTTTGAAAAAATTTCTTTTGCTTTTTTACTCTTTTGTGAATTGAACTGAAAGTGGTTAAATTTGTTTGTTTGTGAATAAATTAGGAATAAAAGGTTTGTTTTCTGTGTGCCCTCAAGTTCGAGTCCTATGGTTGCTCATATGATGGTCACTACAGGTTTACATGGTTGTTAACTTCAGAGCATGTGGGATTAGTCGAGGTACACGCAAGTTGACCCGGACATCCACATTAATAAAAAAAATTCAAAGATTAGTCATTTCAAATGAGAAAAAAAAAACAATCATAAAGAGCGAATCTTGTGAATAAATTACCGTATTTGGACGCAACGAAACCGAGAAAAAACAAAGGTATAGTCTAGACAAGAGCGCGCGCATAAACTATTTATTGATGAGCTTGTTCGTATCAACATAAATAAATATCAAAGTAATCAAAGTGTATATTTGATATAGATTCAGTTTAGTAATAATTTTTTTAAAATATTTTATTTTTATTTTTAAAAATTTATTTTTAACATTAAAAGCATATAAAAACATTATAAAAGATTGAAAAATTACAGTAAACCATATAACTTTTAGAAAGATTTTGTACACGAAACCCTTGCTTAATGACCGTGTAAAATCAACACACTTGGACGGTACTTTTGCTACAGTTTTTTGGATAGTTCAAACTCATTTAAAGTATTTTTAGTTGGATGTTCATATAGGTGAAAACAAAAGGATTACTGTTACCTAACATGAAATGGATTGAAGGTTGCCAAAGTCAAAGACAGCGATCAGACACGCAAAAATGCAATGAATCAGCATGTTCTGGACTTCCCACAGATACACCTGTTTTCTACCACACTGATTTTGGGACCCATTATTTCTAAGGCTTAGTTTTATAAGTTGCTGCGCTTGCGGCAACCATTCGAGTCCTGGAAGACCTCAAATCATGCCTCAATGATACTGTTTGATTCAATTTTATTATTTTTCCTTGATTTATTTTGGATTTTATATTATTTTTGAATTCTTAGCTATCTTTCTGTTTTGTTTCAGGGTAATAATTTTTCTTACTATGTTAAGGTTACTTTCACGCCTATATAAAGACTTGTAAATATCTAGAGAGACAAAAGTTATCAATTCATTATTTCAGAAATAAAAATAAGATCTTAGGGTTCTTCGTCTGTTTTAATCTTATTTTGGCTAATTTTTTATCTTTATGTGCTTATTGTTATCCTTGTAGGGCTTTCAACTATATCAAAAAGTCTACCCATAATTTTCATTAATTGTATTTAAGAATGGAGTTGTAGTTTGACTCACGATGATGTTCTTTATAGCATACTTAAAGCTATTTTGAAAACATGACCTTTGAGTTTTAGATAATTAGACTCGGTTAATTAAGAGGGTGGTGGCTCAGTTTTTTTTTTATAAAAAAATCAATGTCAAATTTATAATATTTAATATAAGAGCTTTATAATTATTAGTTTGAAAATAATAATAATTTTGTAAATTATTAGATGTTTTTTGTTGATATTTTTGAAAATAATAATAATTTTATAAATTATTACGTGTGTTAGGGAGGACATAAATTGTCATCATAAACTATAATTTCTACCCAAGAGGTCCTGGCGGAGCGGTTAGGCGCGCTCTCGTTGCTTACAAGGTTGGGGGTTCGACCCCCTTCTTCGTCTGCAGCCGGTCTCTTGGGGAGACCTTGCCACCCGAGTCAGGGATTAGTCCGGGCGAAGCCTGGGATATCCTGGTTAGCACCCAAAAAAAAAAAAACTATAATTTCTGAAAAAATAAAGATAAAATAACTAAACTACACAATGATCTAGTAATTTCTCCTTTTAAAAAAAATTTCATAGAAACTTTTTATTGTATCTAAAATGTCCTTATTTACTTTTTGAAAAAGATAGTCATAGGAAAAACTTAAAAGATTAGAGAAATAAACATGATTATTTAATTTAATTTTGTTTTTGAGATTATTTTCTTAAAAATATTTCTATAAATTCTTATTATTTTCATTTTAACTATTTTTATCTAGACAATAATTAAGGGCGTTATATGTATTAGAATATGTTCCTATAAAATCGTCAAATTTTTATATAATTCTTACAATTTTACAGTACTTCGCACGATTTTTGTGATTCACCTTAGAACTTTTGCATGCACATATTAATGCACGGTTTATGGTGTTTTTTTCTTGTTTAATTTCAAGGCCAGTTTTAAAAAATTTGTTGGAAAGTTCTCGGAATGAAAAAGCTTTATGCGCTGGAAAAGAGACAAATGTAGTTAAAGAACATGTATTTTAAACAACTCCAAGCAGTAAATGAATCAACTCCATTGTGATGTGTGTGGCAGAGCCTGACAAAAGTTCTTGGAATGCTTGTCTTGAGAATTCATTAAAAAATATGAGTCAACTCAATTGTGATGTGTGTGGCGCAACCCCTGCTCTTGACAGGAAGGTGCCTCTGCTGCCCAATGCGCGTTCGATATCCATTTCATTTCTCTTTTTGTTTTTTCTCCACTGAAACTCCATCTTCTTTACAGTGTAAGAAAAAGATCCGTAAGAAAATCATTGGAAACTTACCAGTACGAGTTCTTGACCTCAAGAAACCGGAAAAATTCGAAGTCATTGGAATAAAAAGAAAGAAAAGGGCTTTGGAAGTTGGTTACTAAGATACCAGAAGAAGAAAAAATATTGGGCTTGGCTGGATATTGTGCCTCTTTAACTAACACTTACCACACGGTTTGTTTCGTCTAGATTCGTGAAATACTCGTAGAAATTTGGTGTTTTCTGATTTCTAAGTAGAATTATACATGTTCCAGCTTGAAATTGCTAATTGGTAGATTTAATTGCCAAATTTCTTGACCTTACCTTCTGTTTCATGTTTGAGCACAGGAGCAGGCCTTACACAAAATAGCGTGGAAAGCAATTGCTGAACCAAGCGAGCTAGTTGAGGCCAGAAGGGATCGGTACTAATTTATCGCTATAGGGATTTTCATGGCTTCCACCAGCGTGCAAGGAATAACCTCATCTTCATCTTCTCCTCCTCCACTATATATGCATGATGTGTTCCTTAGTTTTAGAGGCAAAGACACCCGGAACAACTTTACTAGTCATCTATATTCTAATCTGGCACAGAGAGGCATCGATGTGTACATGGATGATAGGGAGCTCGAGAGAGGAAAGACCATCGAACCTGCTCTCTTGAAGGCCATCGAAGAATCAAGGTTTTCTGTCATTATATTTTCAAGAGATTACGCTTCTTCATCATGGTGCTTGGATGAACTTGTCAAGATTGTTCAGTGCATGAAAGAGATGGGGCAAAGTGTTCTGCCAGTTTTTTATGATGTGGATCCCTCAGAGGTAACCGAGCGGAAACGGAAATATGAGGAAGCCTTCGTTAAGCATGAACAAAATTTCAAGGAAAAATTGGAGAAGGTCCGGAACTGGAAAGATTGTCTCTCTACGGTGGCCAATCTATCTGGCTGGGACGTCCGGAATAGGTAAATCATCTATCTACTTATTCTTATTCTCAAATCTGCCCTGTATTGTTTCATTGATGAACAAGCATCATAGTAAATGTGTATTTTTTTCATATGCATGAATTTTTATTTTTATTTTTTTATGATATTTTGAACTGATGTGATCAAGCATTTCTAATCTTTATATAAAACTTCTTTCTATTCTTAGGTTTTTCTTTATATTTTGAAAATAAAATAAAATATTAAACAGAAAAATTAAAATGTATAAAAATGTTGAAAAACAAATCTAGCATGAACAAATAAAAATTTAGCTTAAAAAATTAAAAATTGTGAAGAAATGACAACAAATTCATCATAAGAAATAAAAAATTGACCAAAGTTTTTGAATATGTTGGTTTTAGCTGTTCAAAATAAAATAAAAAGATTTTCCATCTTGAATTAAAAAATTCAAACTATTTATAAATCAAAGAGACAAATTTATTTATAATTTGTTTTGTGAATATTTTTATTTTTTTTATTTGGAATTAAAATTTGATAGGTGTCTTTCTTTTACTAATGGATTGTAACAATGAATTTACTAATTTTTCATTCTAAAAAAATTAAACTACTTATGAGGGATAATAGGGTCTTTTTGTAAGGGCCAATAGTTATTATAGAATTGATAGGGGTAGTTAGGTATTATTTTTTACAGTATACTGAGTTGCCTTTAAAAGCAAAAATAAATAAATTAGCTATAGGGGTTCTTTTAAGATTGTTCACTTTTCAGGTGCAATAAAATAACTTTATTTCCTTTAAAATTAAAAATACTTACCCTGTTTCTTATTTGTGCTTTTTTTTTTGTGATAAAAAAAAAGTGGTTGGCTTGTTTGTAGAACACACAAGCGAGTAAGTTGTTCTGTCTTATTTAAGCAGCACGAGCAATGGCTTATGACACCCAAAAAAAGCCTTCATTGATGCTTTATGATTCACCACGACATGACCTTCCTCCCTGAGTGGCATGTGTGGAGTAATTCTTTTTGGTTTGGCACCAAATGATTTTTTTTCTTTTCTTTTCTTTTGTCTTTATCCTCGAATTCCGCACCTGACCTTCTAAACTTGTATAGCAACCCTTCAATCAGGTTTTTTTTTGTTATATTTAGTCTATTTCCTTTGGATTGAAATTTTTTTTATTTGAATTATTTTTTAGAATTGAAATTTGTTGTTAATTTTATACTTTTTAATTTTTTTAATTTATTAGATTTAATTCTCATTCTTTTGATTACTATTTATTTTATGTGAGATTATTTTTATTTTATTTTTTTGGCGATTTCATCCTTCATTTTTTATTGTTATGTTTTTTTTTATCTTGGCAAGTTTTTAAAAATTGATATATATATATATATTATTTTTGATTTCATACTTTAACATTAAATTAAACTTTTTGGTTGAGTCTGGATTTAGGATTTAACGGATTGAGAATTTGGGACACTAACATAGGTTTAGGAGATTTGTTTAGGTTTGTTTTTTTTTTACAGTTTCATCATTCAATATTTAATTTAATTAAAGACTGAGCTCTATTAATTTTTTTATTTGCTTTATATAAGATTTTTAAATAATTTTAAAAATAATCGAGGTTATCTTAAGTCTTTTTATTTCTCATTCTATGTTAAATCTAGCTGCTACTTTTTTTAATTGAATAATTTTTTTTATGTTTAGCTTTTAATATTTGGTTGATTGAAATCGGGAGATATTTTATTTTGATATGGGTTCCATGGAGTTTTCACGGATTTGTGCTTCGTATCGCGAGTTTCACAAGTTAACCTAGTTACTCCAAATTGATCTAGTGTATTGTCGTCACAATTATATTTTTAAATAAATATATCGTCCGATATATTATTTTCACAAGACGAAGAAATGGGTTGTGAAAATTTAAGTTCTGCATCTCAAGGTGCGTGGATTCAATTTGCGCAACCTTAGGGAAATTTTCTTCGGGTTATGCTAATATGGGAAAAAACTCAAAAATTAATAAATTTAAAGTTGTTTTTTTAAAGTTAATTATGCAAGATAATTGAATTTTTTGTTAAAAATAATTATAAAAATAACTTAGTGGTCTGTTAAAACCAAACTTAATGGATATTTTATTTCCTAGCTTTTGTTCTTGTATGCATGCTTCTGTAGTAACTGTGTTAGTCTATAGGCAATAAGATAGCTATTATGCGGATCATTCCTAGCATCAATACAATCCTAGTTCCTTTTTCAGTTTATTCTTTCCTTTTCCTCTCTGTTCTTGAAGCTATCTATTATCAGGGCCCTATCTTTCTCAAAGGTTGGTGTATTAATTTCCGGCTAACAGCCATACATTTTCGAGCTACAATATGCTAATGTTTATTTTCTCATTATCACTATCTGATTTGATTTCTGCACACTGCATGATTAATGTTTTGCACCCTCCTATGCAGGAATGAATCGGAATCAATTAAAATAATCGCTGAATACATATCGTACAAACCAAGCATCACTCTGCCAACAATTAGCAAAAAATTAGTTGGAATAGATTCTCGTGTAGAGGTATTAAGTGGCTATGTAGGTGAAGAATTAGGCAACGCAATCTTCATAGGGATTTGCGGAATGGGTGGCATAGGTAAGACGACTGTTGCAAGGGTACTATATGATAGGATTCGTTGGCAATTTAAAGGCAGCTGCTTCTTAGCAAATGTCAGAGAAGTTTTTGCTGCGAAAGATGGACCACGACATTTACAGGAACAACTTCTTTCTGAAATCTTAATGGAACGTGCTTCTGTATGGGATTCTTATAGAGGGATTGAGATGATAAAGCGGAGGTTACGACTTAAAAAGATTCTTCTTATCCTTGATGATGTAGATGACAAAAAACAACTAGAATTCTTGGCTGCGGAGCCTGGATGGTTTGGTCCGGGGAGCAGAATTATCATTACAAGCAGAGATACAAATGTGTTTACTGGAAATGATGATACTAAAATTTATGAGGCTGAGAAATTGAATGATGATGATGCTCTTATGTTATTCAGCCAGAAAGCTTTCAAAAATGACCAACCTGCTGAAGATTTCGTGGAACTATCCAAGCAAGTTGTGGGTTATGCTAATGGCCTTCCACTGGCTCTTGAAGTTATAGGTTCGTTTTTGTATGGAAGAAGTATCCCTGAATGGGGAAGTGCGATTAATAGAATGAATGAGATTCCTGACGGCAAAATTATTGATGTGCTTCGCATTAGTTTTGATGGTCTCCATGAATCAGATAAGAAAATATTTTTAGACATTGCATGTTTCCTAAAGGGGTTTAAAATCGATCGAATAACAAGGATACTTGACAGCCGTGGATTCTATGCAGGTATTGGAATACCAGTTCTTATTGAGAGATCTCTCATAAATGTCTCTCAGGATCAAGTCTGGATGCATAATATATTACAGATAATGGGTAAGGAAATTGTTCGTTGTGAATCCCCAGCAGAGCCTGGAAGGCGCAGTAGACTGTGGACATACGAGGATGTCTGCCTTGCACTAATGGACAACACAATGAGTAGCTGATAGAGAACATTATCCATAAGATTTCATCAATTTTATTTTAATTTACGCTCAATCTCTACTTTGTATTTGTTTTTAACTTGTATTCCCTTTTGGTTGACAGGGAAAAGAAAAAATAGAAGCCATTTTCTTGGACATTCCTGGAATAAAAGAGGCACAATGGAACATGGAAGCCTTCTCTAAAATGAGCAGACTAAGATTGCTCAAAATCAACAATGTGGAGCTTTCTGAAGGACCTGAAGATCTTTCCAATAAATTAAGATTTCTTGAATGGCATTCTTACCCTTCAAAATCATTGCCAGCTGGTTTACAGGTGGATGAGCTGGTTGAACTTCACATGGCTAACAGTAGTCTTGAGCAATTATGGTATGGGTGTAAGGTGAGATCACCTAATTTAAGGGCCTTTGTATTTCTTTTTAACGTTTTCCTATGTATGTATGATAGAAGCATCCATATTTCTTCTCCCCTGCCTCAATGCAGAGTGCTGTTAATTTGAAAGTCATCAATCTCAGCAACTCACTAAACCTGTCCAAGACTCCAGATCTCACTGGAATTCCAAATCTCGAGAGTCTGATTCTTGAAGGTTGTACAAGTTTGTCTGAGGTCCATCCATCACTTGGACGTCACAAGAAGCTTCAATATGTGAATCTTGTGAATTGCAAAAGTTTTAGGATTCTCCCAAG
>Ga0325405_1006681_pt1 | contig 11648 bp, 4 predicted proteins | sample PopdelMetagenome_21_FD_205663 | JGI IMG/M metagenome (GOLD analysis project Ga0325405, IMG submission 205663) | Populus deltoides microbial communities from Bellville, Georgia, United States - Xylem-Control-R2 | ecosystem: Host-associated > Plants > Phyllosphere > Stem > Wood/Secondary xylem...
TTCATGAGTGGTTGCTTAAAAAAGATCTTGCAATATTATTTAATAATTAATTTTTAATCTTACGGAAAAAGGAGCATCCCATCTGGAGGTCGGAGAACACAGATTTCGATAAGTAAACGGGTTTCAGGCCCACTAAAGAATATGAAAAATAACATACCTTCAGTTTTATTCCAATTTGGGCTGGAAGGAGAATTCCCTCTTAAGCCCAATGGTGGCATTTGAATGAATGACTGAAATCCGCTGCCATTGCAGGGTGTGCTTGTTTGGCACTTTTGATATTTTTTTTTGGGTTATTGGATAGAAAACGGTTTAAGAAAAATATTTGTAATGGTACTTGGTTAAAATTATTATGAGATAAATTTTTATAAGTAAAATAAATAAAAAAACTGGTTTTTACAATGAAAAAAATAATATTTTAGTTTTCAAAATTAAAGTTTAAAATGTAATTTTACATGAAGCTCGTTGAAAAAAAAAAAATATATATTTACCTAGTCATGGTGATCTTTTATCATTTCTTTCTCTCTTGATAAATCCCTTTCATTAGCTTTTATATTCCAGCTATCTCTATGCTATAAAACTCTTATAAGATGCATATTGATTGTCAGAATCTTTAAAATATAATTTTGATTTTATTATCATAAATAAAATAAATTTGTAGTATGATTGTGAAAACCAGCACAAATCTAAGAAAAATTTTGTTTAACCTTCTCATAATATATTGAAATAAAAAAGAACGAGGGATTTGAATAAAAAAATTAAAGAAACAAACTTTTGAAAATAAAAATAATAAATTGATATGTTGTTAACTCAATTCAAGGGTCCACACATTCATTCCTATTAATCTATTGATCATCAAAGTAAAATAATATTTTTTCAAGTTAAGCAAATAAATTCGATATCCCTTAAAGTTGAGGGGAATTGATGAGATTACAAATAAATTAAATAGATAAAGCTCTTTAATCAATTTCTTACCATTAAACAAATTTAATATTAAAAACAATTCTTATTCACTTGACAGTAATCTTAGGAGTAAAGTCTGTGAAATTATTTTAAGCAAACATTTAAAAACTTGACAATTTAACTTACTTTATTTTTCCCTAATAAGTCAAGATGAGAGTTGTAGCAATTAAATTAATTCTTTTACTTCTAACTCTAGTCCCTAACAACAATTATGGATTGAAAAAAACTAGAAAGCATGCATGCTATCTAAAAATAATTTAATAGGCTTAAATAACAATCAATAACATAATCCTGAATAAGAAAAAATGAATACTTGAATCTGAAAGAATTACAAAAGTAAGGTTACTTCTTATAACTTGCTAATGAAAATGATGTGTATTCCTTTTGAACCGAAATTAGAAATTAGTTCATAATTGCTGAAAAATTAATAAAAATAGAGAAAAAAAATGTTGCAGAGCTTTTGTTTCAGTCGTGTTCTGCTCTATTTATTCTCTCTCTTGGATGCCGAATTTCTTTAGAATGCTTAAGCTAATTAAAAGTCCTTAAACTACTTAATTCATTCTTTCTTTATCTAGTCCTTAAGGTTGGTTAAATCCCTCAGAATTTATGTTGAAAACGGACTTTGCTGCTGTTAGGACTCTGCTGCTGTCACAACTTTATTATAATTCTAACTCTGCTGCAACTTAGACCTTGTTTCTAACTTAGATTTTTGCAATATTTGACCATCCCAGCTATATTTTTTCATTTATAACATGTTAAAGGCTTGATTTGCACCTTTATTAGGTCATAAGTCTTATCATTTCTATGTTAGACTCTAAACCATAGTGGGATGCTCGACACCGTTAGTTTCCTCATCAGATCAGAAGATCAATCTCATCCTTCAGATTGCGTTTGAATTTTCGCATTCAAAATGATTTTATCTGACCTAGAATCCTTCATAAAAGTTGTAGTCCTGGATGTATAGATGAGTTTGAGATTTTGAATAACATGATTTTGATTTTCAAGGATCAAGATATGCCAATTTGAACATGTAGTGTGTAAGTAGAGAATCCTACTACAAGTAATATTTCAGCCTGATTTTGCAGGTCTGATTAAAGGTTCAAACGAACTCGGATTTTTGCCTATAATACCTTCCTGTAAAGCTGGATTTGTGCACTTTAACTTTGATTCAGTCCACATTCACATTATGAAATTATAACTCGGTGAAAAACCTATCACAGGAAGTAAGGTCTGAAACATAAAATATAGAAATTCTTATCTTTTAGTAATTAATTCACAAAGTTTTTTAGGCATGCCAAACTCATAAAAATAACTTTCAATAAACTCAAATAATCTTAAAATACATTAAAAAGCATAGTGTAAAAGAAGTAAAAACATATGTATATTTTGCACCTATCAATACAATTAGCACTAGCTTTTTAGGCCTCTTGCCTAGTAATTTGCCTATAAATTATATTTTAAGGCTTTACTTAATAATTTTAAGCTATTGAATTAAGAAAGTTCTTAGAATAGATATTTACTAGATATGTTTTTCATGTTTCGTTGCAGGTCAAATGTTTTTTTAATCTAAAAAAAGTGCCAAGTTAAAAAAATTCAAGTCTCGAGTTATAGGTTCAAATGAAAATTTAAATAATATTAAAAAGAACAACAATAAAAAAAATTGATAAAAAAAACAAAAAAAGAAAAACAATCTGCCTAAAAAAGGTGGAAAAAAACAAGAAAACTCAGGCGAAGCTTCTAAACCTGGTCTAATTTTAAAAACTTACAACTCGTTGAATCATGGACTCAAGTTCAATCAAGAAGCTGAATTGTCAACCAATTTAATTTTGAAGGATAAAATCATAAAAGAATATTAATAAAAAAACTTGAAAAAATAATAAAAAGAACAAGGATCAAATTTGAGAGAAAAACAACTAAGAAGGATGATATTTGAAAAAAACAAATCTCAAATAAAATAAATAGCAATTAAAAGAATAAGTACAAATTTAAAAGATTAAAAAATCATAGGAGATTAAATTGAAAAAATTTAGAATTTGATAGATTATTTATATATTAAAATTAATAAAAAAAAGTCCAAAAAAGAGAAAAAAAACCTAGAAAACCTATGTGAACCTCCTAAACCTAGTCAAATATCTAAAACCTGCAACTTGTGAAATCTTGGACATGGATTTAATCAAGAAAATTAACTCTCAATAAATTTAATTTTAAAGAATGAAATCACATAAAAAATATTAATAAAAAAAACATGCAATGAAAAAAAATAGTATAAAAAAATGGAGATAAAGTTCGATAGAAAAAAAAACCTAAAGAGGATAAAATTGAAAAAAACAAATAAAAATGATCCAAAAAAATAAATTGCAATTAAAATAACAGGGACCAAATTTAAAAGATTAAAAAAATCACAGGGGCTGAAATTAAAAATATTTATAATATGATAGATTATTTATAAATTAAAAAATAGTAGGGGTTGAAATAGAAAGAAATTTTTGAGTGTTAACCCAACAAAATCAAAACACAAAAAATAAAAAAAGAAGGATAAAAAAATAAGAAAATATCAGTTTACAAACAGGAAAAAAAAAACAAAGCAAACTTGGAGGACCTCTTAAATTTTGTCTAATATCTAAAAGTCACAACGTGTGAAATCTTTGACCCGGATCTAATTAAAAAACCTAATTCGCAACCAATTCAATAAAAAAATAGTGAGGATTAAATTTAATAGAAAAAACTAAAAAATGTTATAATTTAAAAAGATTATAAAATGATGCCAGTTAAAATAAAAAAACAATTAAAAGAATAGGGGCTAAATTTTAAAGATAAAAAAATAACAATTAAATGAATAGAGACCAAATCTTAAAGATTAAAAAAATCATAATGGTGAAATTGAAATTTTTTTGTAAAAACCAAGCAAACCCGAACAAATATCATAAACCTGGTTAAATTTAAAAAAATCGCAACCCGTGAAATCTTGGATCCAGTTCCAATCAAGATGTTTATTATGAACTAATTTAAAAATATAAAAGTTTAAAAGTTGTCAAAGCAAAAGAATGAGTATTAAATTTGATAGGAAAAAAATATAGGAAAAAAATATAAATAAGGGTGAATCATAAAATAAAATCATTTATGATTTAGAATAAAAACTTGTCAAGGCTAAAAAAATAACAATCAAAAGAAGAGGGATTAAATTTGATAGGGAAAAAAAAGCAAAGGAGGGTGAAATCGTAAAACAAAATCAATTGAAAAAATGATTTCAAATAAAAAAAATAGCAATAAAAAAAACGATGATCAAATTCAATAAATTATCCAAGATAAAAAAAGTCATAATAAAAAGAAAAATGACAAAATCTAAAAAACCAACAAATTAAAGGGTTGTTCTTGAATTTTTAAGGGGTTTATGTGAAAATCTATGTGTAGGGGAGAGAGAAGAAGAAGGGAAAGAAATGGTTGTTGGTGCCAAATCACCTCAAATCTTGGCACATGCGCCACCCCATCTGGTTTGGGGCACCGAGACCTTTTAAATGCCGCCTCAGAAGGCAGCGTTTTATGATTGGACAACCTCCCATGCGCCGCCCGATCAATACGAGGGTCTTCTATACGCTCACGCATGCCGCACACGTGCTAATAATTTTTTTAAATTATATTTAATAAATGCAATTTACAATAATATTCCTAAGCACCCTTGAAAATTACAATAAAAACAATATTAGATGATGAAAAAAGCTCTTGGATTAAAATTCAATTGGTTTTGTTTTTAAAAGTATCAACGTAATTACATTGTTCTAAAAATTAAAAATACAAAAATATCTATAAGAAGTAGATCTTAGATTATTTTATTCTAGAGTTAAATTAATAATTTTACTGCATAAAATAAAACAAAATTATCAAATTAACACATAATTTTAAAAAACAATTATATTATAATAAAAGACAATTTTACTCCGAAGCTTAGTGAATTTCCTTTTTCTCCATGATAAAATCATAATTATAGCATAGTAACTTTCTTAGCGGATTTTTTTTTAATTATTATTATTATTATTATTATTATTATTATTATTATTATTATTATTATTTAATGTGAATCAATGAAAGTCTGACGTGAGAAAAACATAAAGAATTATGACAGAGTTTACCCTGCGCCACCAGCTTACACGGTCTTAAATTAATTCTGAATATAAATATTTTTTATTCCCGTCAAATTGCTGATTTTGCATTTAACTATGATTACCTTTTACTAAATAATGTTGAACGTATACATTGACTTCATGTTTGGAGTTGAGTTTTAATTGTTTTTTACTTTTAGGAAAAAAATTGATTTTTTTATTTAAATTAATTGATTTTATAATTTTTAAATTATTAATAAAAAATATTATTTTAATATATTTCTAAATAAAAAAAATACTTTAAAAAACAACAACTTCTAAACTAAAAAAACCAGCCTGTTTTCCTAACTATAATTCATAGAAATATAAGATAACCATAGCGTGCTTCTGTGTCCATTTCTCAGATTAAACATGTGCTTGCATGTATTCAAAGAGAATATTAATAATAAATTTTATCACCCAACAGCTCTATTTCTTTCCACGAGCCCTAAAAAGAAAAGGAAAAAAATGCAAGGTGGTGAACAAAAAATGGTGGCGAGTCTTTTGATTTGGAGCCGGCCAGGTTTAATCTAAAAATTACTTGGATAATAGCGATGATTATATTAGTTAAATTTTTTTAAAATAAATAAGATATATTTTACAAAATAAAAATTATCTTCATTTAATGAAAAAATTCAAATACAAAACCAAGATTTCCCGATACAAATAATTAAAAAAAATACTTTTTAAATATTTTATTTATAACTTTTTCCAAAATCATCATTTAAGTCAACTCACTCTGATCAATGGTAACGATGCAAAAAGATATGCGATAAAAAAAAAATAAAATAAAATTCAAGGGGTTGGCCTGGAGCAAATTTCCATCCACGGCATTCCAAAAATTCCACGAAAAACGTATTACAAAGGATACTGACATAGGTTTTCTTTAGATGATACAGTCAAAACGAAAAAAGAAAAAGAAAGGCCTGGCGGCATTAAGGACTTTCAACTATCAGCAGTGGAGCAGTTACCTGGAATGTGCGTGGATTGTGCAGGACAATAATTGTAACGTGAAACTTACATTGCGATAATTATTTATTGCAATCTTTTCTACTCTAACCATAAGAGGAGGTTCTTCAGCTAAACAATGCTACAACCTTGATATAGTTTACCAGGTATACAGTTTCTATTCATTCATCTTAGATGTTAATTAGATTTGTGATTATTGGAAAAAAAAAAAGACATTTGGATGAATCTTATAATCCTGAGAGGTGTAGTTCAACTGGTCAGGTCTTGAGTTTGCTTTCTAGATATCACTAGTTCGAGTTTCACAAACCTCGTGGTCATTTTAGGCTTATATGGTCGTTAACTTCAAGGCCTGCGGGATTAGTCGAGATGCACGCAAGCTGATCTGAGCATCCAATTGGATGTCCTGGATTAGTATTGTATTAGTTGGATGACTTAGATTTCTCAGCTTAATCAGTACTGTATCAGTTGGATGACCTGGATTTCTCAACAAACGACAGGGCTTGTTAAATCTCGATAAAATTAACAACTCCTTGATGAGGTAAATTCAAATTTTATTTTAAGAGGGACAGATTAACAACTTAGATAATCCCGTAGTAAAACAAAAGGGAATTAACAAACTTAGATAGACGGTAACCAACAAAAAGAAAGGAAAGGAAAGGAGACCATCTGAATAGGTGTGTGGACGGGCCTTCGTACGTAGCTAGCTTCGGCGGATGATTTTGGAGAGCAGTAGTGCATGAATATTTAGGTCATCGCGTGCATGATTATTTTTAAAGCTGACCAATGAAAATCTTGAAACCTTCTATTCTATTGGATAAACTTTCATTAAACAAATCCTTAAGATTGTGTTTGATTAGTGTTCTATCTCTTATCATGTGCACATGTTTGATTAGTGTTCAATCATAGACCAGCTCTGGCTTTACTATAATAAGTCTATGATGCGGTATATATATTTATAGTTTTACGGTAGAATAAGACACCACCTCTTAAACCGCTGAAAGTCAAATTCCGCGTTCAAAATTGACTATAATTTCCCAATCCAAAGAAAAGGATCTGACTATTTCCATTAAAAATAAAAAAAAAACTATATACAGTTGTCTTGATGATCATCAAAATACTGTCGGAAGAAAATATAATCGGCTGGAAGAACAAAACAAAACTTCTTTGGTTTGCAATTCAAAGGAAATTTATATTTTTTTACTTTAATTTATTTTTAAATAAAAAATATTTTAAAAAATAATCAATATCACACTTGTAAATATCCATAGTTTCTATTTTTGCTGGTTTCTTTTGATTTAATTGCTCATTATTTTGTGGCTTCAGCATGTTTATCGTCCCCTCTAAATTAAAAAACATGTTACCATGGAGAAAATAAGTATGACTCTTTCTTCATGGAAACAATCATAAATGAGAAACTTAAACCTTTGTTTTAAACAAATGGTTTGAATTTATATCATGTTATCATTAAGCCAAATCTATTAATTATATATTTAAATCAAGACTATCTTAATCCAAAGATTTCATTAAACCCATTCATACTTGGTTGAAACCATGGATGATTTAGAAAAACTCCATTAAACCCAATTATTGTCGATATTGATCAAACTGTTCCCATTAATTAGTGCGCGGCAAAATGCACTGAGTCATATGCGCCCTGACTCATAAAGATCCCAAGCTCTCATAGCATGGGCCACATGGCTACGGCAACGTACTCATATACATCAAGAATTAACGAAATTTGAAAGAGAATTTGAAGTGGCCCATCAGCTAATTTATGCACTCAGCATTCAGTTCCTTTCCTTGAAGTTGAAAGCCACACTCGAAATTCTGGCCATATATATCTCAACGTGAATAACTTGTCGAAATACAAATATCGAATGAAGTTTGAAAAGTACTATTGCTTCTTGTTGCTAAAGCAAAAAAGAAGAGACCTTTTATGGCCCCAGAAGGACATTTTCTTTTTCATTCGGAAAATCACTCAAATGGGCAGTTCGAATTAGTTTCAGAGTTTTAGAACATTACAGGATTAATGTCGCATTAGTTCATGATTAAGTGTTTTCTTGTTGTGTTTTCTCATCATATCTTCAACAATAAATAAATAAATAAGTTTTCTAAAAAAAAAAGAAAGTGAATTTGAACCTGTGAGTTAATAAGGGGTGCCTTACAATACCTTTTTGATTTAATTTTTCCATGAGACAGTCATCCGTTATCCCATCAACGAATTTTCCTATGAGATGATATATAACATTATTTTTATAAAAATATAATAAAAATATGTAGCATGATCTTTGTTTTACATCTGGTTACTATTTATTTTTATTTTTTTTCTCTACTTAACTTTACTTTTCTTACTTTTTTTATGTTTTTTACTTTAGATATATAGAATGCATGCCAAGTTTTTCATCGAACGTATGCATTGACTAATACAAAGCCCCTACTCATTCAAACTCGATTTCAACAATTCATATTGATGACTTCTTTTTTTTTTTAAAAAAAAATCCTCAGAAAATGATTCCCTGAAATGAAAACTAGTGAGAGGTTAGTTATAAATGCATAACAACTCTAGTTCAGAACGATATACTCACCATTTGCTAGCCAGCTTTTTCTAGTCAAATGGCTGCCATGACTGCCATTCAATATGTCATTGCCCTCTTTGTCCTCTGGTTTATCACCGTCTTTCTTCAATACATTTTCAAGAGACCCGGCAAGAAACCTGCCGGTTATTGCCCCCCTCCAAGCCCACCAACACTTCCTTTGATCGGTCACCTCCATTTACTAACCCCAGTAGCATACAAAGGCTTCCATGCTCTCAACAACAAATATGGCCCTCTCCTCTATCTCCGTTTGGCCACGTATCCTGCTGTTCTTGTCTCATCAGCTCCAGTGGCCACTGAGATCTTCAAGGCACAAGATGTCCATTTTGCCTCTAGAATAAAATCCCCCTTTGAGGATAATTTACTATTTGGAAGCTCAACAAGCTTTTTCAATGCCCCATATGGGGATTACTGGAAATTCATGAAGAAGATTTGCATGACAGAATTGTTGGGGAGCAGCCAGATGAAGAAGTTAAAGAATGTTAGACATGAAGAAGTTGTGAGATTTTTGTCTAAAATGTTGGAGATAGGTCAAAAAAATGATGTTGCAGATTTGAGTGCTGAGGTATTAACACTAGCAAACAATGCTACTTGCAGGATGATCATGAGTGCTAGGTGTTCGGGGGAAGATAATCAGGCTGATCAGTGTAGAGGGCTGGTGAGTGAATCCTTTGATCTGGCTGCAAAGCTTGCTGTATGTAACTTGTTTGGTCCCTTGAAAAGGATAGGTATTTGGTACTTAAGAAAGAAAATTGCTGCTGTGCCCAAAAGGTATGATGAATTGTTTGAGAACATCTTGGTAGAGCATGAGGAAAAAGCGAAGAGAGGAGGTCCACACATGGAGAATAAAGACTTGATGGATATTCTCTTGGAAGTTTATCATGATAAAAATGCTGAAATGAGGATAACCAGGAAGCAAATGAAGACTTTCTTTCTGGTAATTATTCTCTCATCCCTTTCCCTTCTTCATTAATTTATAAATCTTTCTTGTAATTATACATGTTGGGATGACTTGTCAAGAATAAACTGTCTTAACAAATATCCCTTTTAATTCTTTTCTCAGGATCTTTTCACTGGAGGTACGAGTACTACAGCAGATGCCATACTATGGATCTTAGGGGAGCTTGTCAACCATCCTGCATCATTCAAGAAGCTGAGAGAGGAGATAGATTCAGTTGTCGGGACAGAGAGACTTGCAGATGAAGCAGATATCCCAAATCTGCCTTATTTTCAAGCATGTGTGAAGGAGGCAATGAGACTACATCCACCAGTGCCTTTATTTGATAGAGTATGCCGTGAAGATTGCAAACTTGCAGGATATGACATCCCCAAAGGAATTACAATGATAATGAATGGATACTCTATCATGAGGGATCCAAAGATATGGGATAACCCCAACGACTTCATTCCAGAGAGGTTCTTGACAGAACATGACAGCACCAAGGGGCAAAACCTGCAGATTTACGTCCCTTTTGGCGGGGGAAGGAGAATGTGCCCTGGGACTAACATGTCCTCAAGTTTGATCAATTGCAGTGTTTCAGCTATGGTTCAATGTTTTGATTGGAAGGTGGTTGGAGGAGATGGCCCAGATGGATCAAAAGTTAACATGGACACTAAAGCAGGTGTGACTATGAGCTTGGATAAACCATTCATGTCCACTCCTGTTCTCCACCGCAATTTATTTTCTGCCTGAATCCCTAAAGAAGAATCTCTCCATTTATGCATTTGTTTCTTCCTATCTATATACGTTGGCTTATCTAATTCTAGCGATCTACTCTCAAAACAAATCACCCTTCTCGGTGGCAGGCAATGCATGCTTCTTCTGGGTCCCCCCCCCCCCCCCCCCCTAGTTTTTCGTAAGTAGTAAGGACAGGAACCAAAACCTGTTCTCTATCCCTTGCTTTATGAGTTGTGGTCGTTTTTAGTACATTTAACGTGTCCATAGTAGTCCATACATTTGTTAAATAACGTGCTACACACATGTGTACAGTGTACACTTCAATTATAAAGAGAAAATAATAGTATTGGCACGTTGCTCCAGATGATGACTATTTGGCACGTTGATGGATGATTTCTATCATTTTTTTCTATAATTGTTTTATCTTGTAATTTCACCATCTAAGATGACGGATCAAGTCAATAATATTGCCGTACCTTATTAAAATTATCTACATTATTTTTGTGATTGATATGTTATTAATTATTCCATCTCATTTTTGATAATTTGGGTGAATTTAAAATTTTATTTTAGATGGTGAACAAAGTTCATCTAATGTTGAGATTATAAAACTATATCGATGTAAAATTCATATGAGAAATTTGGACAACCTTTTACCCCACTAGAGGGATTTTGATGTAATATTTAGAATTTCAAAATTATTCATATGTAATTTCACCTTATAAAATCCAAATATTTAACGATCACTTTTAATTATTGCCAAAAACACTCTGTTCCCTTTAAAAAAGGAAAAAGAAAAAGAAAAAGAAAAAATAACCCTTGAGTTAGGGTTTCTATTTTCCAATTTCCCGAGAACTGTGTATTTGGGTTCAAATCAATAATCAATAAAAATCCACATGTAAATAACTAGGGTTTTTGTTCAGTCCCGATGTTGAGCTTATCTCAACAGCCCATTCTTACCCCTTCAATACCCAAACTTAGGGTTTTTAATCGACCTCGAAATTCTTCTCTTTTTGCAGCGAGGAATAATCGGATCTTTGAGTCCAATTCAAAGCTACCAAAGCATAAATGGAGAGTTTCATGTTTTAGAAATGACGAAATTTCTCAGGTAAATCCCGGGTCTGATAGTGTCGAACGTTACGTACCTGAGGAATTGGTGAAGCCTGAGTTGGATAATTCTACGAATGTTAAAAGAGATTGGATATCGAGTCTTCGAGAGGCTGCTAATGTAGAGTTGAGGGCATTTGGGAGCTCGTGGACTGTATCATGGACAGCAGAGATTATAGTTCAAATATGGGTGATGATCCATCT
>Ga0325405_1006684_pt1 | contig 11647 bp, 3 predicted proteins | sample PopdelMetagenome_21_FD_205663 | JGI IMG/M metagenome (GOLD analysis project Ga0325405, IMG submission 205663) | Populus deltoides microbial communities from Bellville, Georgia, United States - Xylem-Control-R2 | ecosystem: Host-associated > Plants > Phyllosphere > Stem > Wood/Secondary xylem...
ATAAGAAAAAACAAAAATAAGTGTTTTGGATATGTGCATGTAATATATTCTACATGCTCAATGATTGGCTAATAACGAGTCCCTTGCACATGTGAGCACATCCACGCGCCAAAATCAAAGATTTTACCCAAGCGTTCCCTGTGAAGGCGAAGTGCTATTGTTTTACTATTATATATTAGTTTATCTGGCAACGTTATTGCCGCAGATCGTACATAAATTTTTTAAAACATTAAAAAAAATAATTAGATTTTTTTAATATTATCATTAAATTTAGTATAACAATTTAAAATTAAAAAATATGTACCAATTACTTTAATTAATATTTATCCAGGTTGCTAATCTCACAATCTGGTTATAGGATTGAATTGTTTTTATTTATTTATTATATGATAGAAAATACTAAAATTAATTAATCATTAATCCAATAGTAAAATGATAAAATTTAATAAAATCCCAACTCTAAATTATAAAATTGGCAAAAAAAAAAAAAAACCTAAACATATTAACAAAAAATTCTAAAAAATCCCAACTCAACTTTTTAATTGTTATTTAGTCAACTCATAACTCAGAGTCAACTTAATTTTTTAATTTCAATATACAATAAAAATATAAAAAGTAAATTATTATTAATATAATATTAAAGAATAAAATTAAATAAAAACCTCACTCTAAATGTTGGACTTAAAAATAAAACAAATAAAAAAACCCCTATAAAATACAATAGCTAGAAAAAAAAGCTCAATCACGCTAGGCTAGGCTTGTCATAAAAAACTAGACAAGTGGGCCTTAAAGAGGCCTATGCGCCAATCTATTTTTTTTATTTGTATAAGAGATGGATGACTTGTCATTCATTTTTTTATTTGAGATTTGAATAATAAACTTTGCTTGGTTAATTTAATCTTTTAATTTTATTATATTATAAAAAATAAAAAATAAAAAAATTATTAATTTAATATTAAAAAATAAAATTAAACAAAAAATTTATTCTAAATGATGAATTTAAAAAAACCAAAAAACAAAAAACACAATAACTAAAAAAAAAAAGCCTAGTTATACTGGGCCTAACAAAAGAGCCAGGTATTTAGGCCCAAGGAAGGCCCGCGTGCCTGACCGCCTAAGAAAGGCCTGCGTGCTTTATTTATTTATTTGTTTTGTAAAGGGACGGACATGTTGTTCGCTCCTTCCTTTAAAAAACAAAAAAGAAAATGCAGATGATAAATTGTTTGTGGTTGTTTTAAGGAAAATGTGCTCCTGCAGGCCTCAAAGTCAAACTAGCAATCTCAAAGTCTTTCCTCGTGTGCCCTCACAAATGCAGCCACCACACGTACTTGATATGAAACACATTATTATATTATACATGGGATGTATGCTGGGCGTTGCTGTAAGTTTATAAAACAAATATATTTAATAGTATTATAATTGTGAACCAACATTAGATAAGTAATAGAAATTAAAGATATGATGAATCTAATATTTCATGATGAAAAAAAAGTTATGTTAGTGATCAAAAATTAGAGACTGAATAAAATGATTTGTAGCAATCTACAGTGTTTTGGGAGGAAAGATATAGTGCTTTCGCCACATGATTTAGCTTTTCTGTTAATAAAAAGCCAAAAAAATTACAAAACTAAATTCTCTACCAACTTAATATTAAAAAACCAACAAAGATAATTTTGGAAGGAAAAAAACACATGAGAAAAACGTTGTAGCAATTGACAATATCTTGTGCGGAAAACTACAGTGCTTTCCCCAATAAAATAAAATAAAAAACCATTTAGAGAAATACTGTAGCAATCTATAGTGTTTTGTGAGAAAAACTACAACGCTTTTTTCATATGATTTAGCTTTATTGTAATTATAATTCTTAACCAACTCAATATTTTTTAAAAAATAGACAACGATAATTTTGGAAAAAAATAATAAAAAAATCATATGGAAAAACATTGCAATAATTCACAATGTTTTAAAGAAAAAATATTACAAAACTAAATTCTTAATCAGCTCAATATTAAAAAAATAAAATCGACAGAGATAATTTTAGGAAAAAAATATTAAAAAAACAAAAAAGGAGAAAAAATCATGTTGGAAACACTGTAGCAATTCATAGTGTTTTGTGATGAAAGCTACGGTGTTTCCCCACATGATTTAACCTTATTTTTAATGACTTGTAATTGTAATTTTCAACAATGTTTGTGAGAAAAGCTACAGTGTTTTCCCCACATGATTAAGTTTTGTTACAAAATTAAATTCTAACCAACTCAATATTAAAAAAAATAAAATCGACGAAGATAATTTTGGAAAAAAATATTACAAAAAAGAAAACACAAAAGAAACTGGAAAAAAACCATATGAGAAAAAACTGTATCAATCCATAGTGTTTTGTGAGGAAAAACTTGTATTTACTTGTAATTGCAATTCTTAACCAGCTTAATATTTAAAAAATAAAATTGACAAAGTTAATTTTAGAAAAAAAACATAACAAAACAGAAAAAAAAACCATATGGGAAAAAAGTGTAGCAATCCACAGTAATTTACGAGGAAAGTTACAGTGTTTTCCTCACATATTGTAACGGTAATTTTTAACCAGCTCAATATTAAAAAATAAAATAAAAAAGATAATTTTAGAGAAAATTATAAAAAAACAAAAATAAAAAAAAACCATGCAGGTAAATTGTAGCAATCAACAATGTTCTAAAGAAAAAAATTATAAAACAAAAATCTTAATCAGCTCAGTATAAAAAAAATCGACTAATATAATTTTAAAAAATAAAAAAATAAAATAGAAAAACTATGTGGGAAAACACCGTAGCAATCCACAGTATTTTAATGGAAAAAAATTACAATGCGGAATTTTTAACCAGCTCAATATTTAAAAAGTAAAATCAACAAAGATAATTTTAGAAAAAAATTAAATGAAAAAAAAAGGAAAGTAATTTTGGAAAAAAAAGGACAAAAAAGGAAAAAAAAGAGAAAGTTGAAAAAAAACAAGAATAAAAAGAGGAAAAAACATTATGGATTACTGTTGTAATCCACAGTGATTTTGGTGTGAGGGAACAGTGATTTCTCCACACCATTTAGATATTGTTAATGGGAGAATCACTGTTCCCTCACACCCAAAAGCACTGTGGAATAATCCACAGTGCATTCCTTTTTTTTTTTTTTCATTTTTTTCCAACTTTCCCTTTTTTTTATTTTTTTTTCAACTTTCCCTTATTTTTTTTCCAAAATTATTTTTGTTGATTTTACTTTTTAATATTAAGCTGATTAAAAATTTCACTTTGTAATTTTTTTCCTTTAAAATATTATGCATTGCTGTGGTGTTTTTCTACACAGTTTTTTTAGTTTATTTTTTTTCAAAATTATATTTTTTGATTTTTTTAATATTGAGGTGGTTAAAAATTTTGCTTTGTAATTTTTTTTTAAGATTGAGCTGATTAAGAATTTAGTTTTGTAATTTTTTCTTTAAAACATTATTGATTGCTACAATGTTTCTCCGCACAGTTTTTTTATGATTTTCTCCGAAATTATCTTTTTTGATTTTATTTTTTCATATTGAGTTGGTTAAAAATTACAGTTACAATATGTTAGGAAAGCACTGTAACTTTCTTCACAAATTACTATGGATTGCTACAATGTTTTTTCCCACATGATTTTTTTCTGTTTTGTTATGTTTTTCCCTAAAATTACTTTGCCAGTTTTATTTTTTAAATAATAAGCTGGTTAAGAATTGTAATTACAAGTAAATACAAGTTTTTCCTCACAAAACACTATGGAGTGATATAGTTTTTACTCACATGGTTTTTTTCAAATTTCTTTTCCCCTTTCTTTTTTCTCTTCTTCTTAATTTCTGCGTCTGACACTTCAATTTTCAAAGCACCCTTCAATTTATCTCTCTTTCAAATCTAATATCTATTCTTTAGTTATTATTCATTTAATTTGAAATAATTTATAAAATTAGTTTTTTTTCAATTTCACCCGCCTTTAATATTTTATTTATTAGATTTGGTTCTCATTCTTTTGATTATTATTTGTTTTATTTGATATAATTTTTAAAATTGATTTACGGTTTCATCCTCCAGTTTTTTTCCTATCAGATCTGATCAATTTTGCTTTTGAATGTGATTTTTTTACTGACATATTTGTTAATCTGATGTTTTTTATTTATTTTATCTTTTGACATTAAATGGGCTGCGAATTGAGTTTTTTTTATTGAGTCAAAGTCTTGTATTTCATGGGTTGTGGGTTGGGGACATTAACATAGGTTTAAAAGATTTTTCCAAGTTTACTTTCTATAAGATTTTTCTCTAATTTTAAAAACAACTCGGGTTATCTTGAATCTTTTTATTTGTTGTTCTTTGATAAATATAGCTTTTTCAAAAGAAATTTTGTTTTTTAAAACACTGTGGATTGTTACAATGTTTCCCCACATGGTTTTTGTTTTGCTATAGTGTTTCCCACATGTTTTTTTTCTAAAATTATCTTTGTCGATTTTTTTTTAATATTGAGGTGGTTGAGAATTCAGTTTTAACTTTCCCCACATGTTTTTTTGTCTATTTTTTTCATTTGTTTTTGCTTTTTTTTTCCACAATTGTTTTTGTTGATTTTATTTTTTTAATATGGAGTTTGTTAAAAATTTAGCTTTGAAGTTTTTTTCTTTAAAACGCTATGGATTGCTACAATGTTTCCCCACATTGTTTTTTTTTTATTTTTTATGATTTTTTTTTCCTGAATTGTCTTTGTCGATTCTATTTTTTTTTCATATTGAGCTGGTTGAGAATTTAGCTTCTTAGTTTTTTTTCTTTAAAACACTGAGGATTGCTACAGTGTTCCCTCACATGATTTTTTTTTTGTTATGATTTTTTTCAAAATTATTTTTATCAATTTTATTATTTTTAATAAAGCTGCTTGAGAATTACAACTGTAGATTTTCTCATGAAACACTCTAGATTGCTACAATGTTTCCCTGCATGTTTTTTTTCCTTTTTTTATGATTTTTTCCAAAATTTTCTTTGTTCATTTTATTTTTAAAATATTAATTTGGTTAAGAATTTAGCTTTGTAGTTTTTTCCTTGAAAACATTGTGGATTGCAACTGTTTTTCTCCATATATATATATATATTTAATTTTTTTCCACAAATCCACAACAACGCACAAACATGCCACAAGCCCACGGCATCGTGTGGGCATGGCATCTATTTAATTACTAAATGATAAAGCAAGTGTTTACGGGGTGAAAACATAATTTTCTTCCTTTATTTTCATAACTTAATAAACAAACATGCATGTAACAAGAGCAATTAACAATTTTTTTTTTTGCTATTTCTTTTTATAGATATTGGATTAAAAATGACATAACAAATATACTAAAATGAAAGGGGATTTTAAATAATGTCTTTACAAAAGTACGAGACTCAATTTATTATGGATTTTAATAGTAAAATTATTATTATACCCTTTAATTAAATAACATTTGGGTTGCCTAGTGGATTATTTTACTTTTTAATAAACAATAAAAAAATAAAGTGCCCTTAAGAAGCAAAAAACAATTGTTTGGCATCTAGGTGTAGTTTCAATATTTCAGTTTTGAATGAATAATTAAATTATTTAAATGCCCTTAAAGTAAAAAAAAAAGAAGGCAGCATTCAGTCAAGGGCTATTTTTTTCTTTTCAAGTTGTTTTTTTTTGTTATTTACTATTTTGTTGAGGGTATTATGGTCCTTTTCACCCAAATTAATTATTATTACATCTTAAAAAGTTGTTGGTGCATGCAACTAAAAAGCTCCTAGTAGGAGATGCATGCACTATTGTGCATTGCCCATGCCAGCGTGTGGAAGATGCATGCGCTCTTTGATCGGAGTGCGTGGTGCCTCCTAGTAGTGGAACTTTCCCTTTCACCATGTTGGTGGATGTGTCGCCACGTCTTTTTCCTTTTGGTACGGCACGTGTTAGCAGCAAGTGTGTGGTTTGTTGCCATTGATCTTTCTTTTTTTTCTTCTTTTCTCTCTCCTCTCTCGTGAATTGCAGATTGGTCTTCTTGGTTTTTTTATATTTCTACTTTGGCCTTTTTTTTTCTTTTAATTTCTTAGTTTTGTCTTTAACCATTTTGTAAAAGTTTTATTTCTTTTTAGTTTAGTCCCTCAATTCCAATTTGTCTTGTTTTATTTTTTTTCAATTTAATTTTTATTCTTTTAGTTTTTAATTTTTTTTCTTAGCACTTTTATAAAAGTTTTATTGGTTTTCAATTTCACCATTCAATCCAAGTTTATGTTGTGCTATTATTTTCAATTTCTTCTTTATTTTTTTAATTATTTTTATTTTTATTGGAATTATTTCTCTTTTTAATTTATCCCTCTAAGGACAAGCCTCAAATTAGTGTCCAAAGATTCTGAAAATTCACAATTAAATAATTCCATCCATGCATGAACGAATTACATCCGTGTCAAGTATCTTAGCGTGCAAGGTATCCGTGTAAAGAGTTTGTGCGAGTATATCGTTTCCCATGAGAAACAAACAAAGAGTATTTACTATTTATTAAAATTACAATAAATAAATAAATAAATAAAAGTCGTCAGTCATTCATGGCAGCTTAAAACTCATGCTTATGTGAATTGAAACAGTAAAGTGATTATTTTTTTTATTGACAAACAAAAACAATGAACTAACCATTAGGATTAAAAAAATATTTTTCTTAGGATCTATTGGTCAAATCGATCTTCTCTCATTTTTTTAATACAATAAAGTCATTGAATAGCCTTTAAAGGAAAAAAAGTTTTAAAATGGCTTCCAATGACTTTTGAGTCTTTTCACCATTTTCAATATAGTAAAAAAAACTAAATTACCTTTTTTTTAAAATTTTTTTACTAAACTAGCTTTCAAGGGCTTTTTTGTATTTTCATCCCAGTTTTTTTTTGTTATAATCAATTTAAGGAGCAATTAGATAATTCAATAAAAATAAAAGATTATTTTTAAAAAATAGTTGATGCGTGCAACGAATGTTGAATGTTTTAATGTACGAGTTGCTCCCCTCATCTATAGAAGGCTCAAGGGGAGTCCTGCGGCAACCAAACAGTGACTTTCAGTGTAGCGTTCAAATCTTCTTGGCGGACCCTCCATCATTGGGCAACGTGTGTGGCTAATGGACCTCCAGTTTAGCGCTGATGATCTCTTTTTTTCCCCCTTTCTTTTCTCTTTTCTTCTTGATTTCTGTGTCTGACACTTCAATTTTCAAAGCACCCGTCAATTTATCTCTCTTTCAAATCTAATATCTATTCTTTAGTTATTATTCATTTAATTTGAAATAATTTATAAAATTAGTTTTTTTTTCAATTTCACCCGCCTTTAATCTTTTATTTATTAGATTTGGTTCTCATTCTTTTGATTATTATTTGTTTTATTTGATATAATTTTTAAAATTGATTTACGGTTTCATCCTCTAGTTTTTTTTCTATCAGATCTGATTATTTTTCTTTTGATTTTGATTTTTTTTGCTGACATATTTGTTAAATTGATGTTTTTTTTAATCTTTTGACATTAAATGGGCTGTGAATTGAGTTTTTTTATTGAGTCCGAGTCTTGTATTTCATGGGTTATGGGTTGGGGCCATTAATTGTACAGGTTTAGAAGATTCTTTCGGTTTTGCTTTCTATAAGATTTTTCTTTGATTTTAAAAACAACTCGGGTTATCTTGACTCTTTTTATTTGTTGTTCTTTGATAAATATAGCTTTTTAAAAAGAAATTTTGTTTTTAAACTAAATTAAATTAATTGATAAAATATAAGTATGAGATGTTTACTTCATGATATTTTGTTTGGTTTGCTTTTCAGGTCGTTGCTCTAACGACACGTGCGGCCTCTTTTGGTGTCATTGTGCAGCCTTTCATAGTGGTGTTAGAATCATCTTGATGAGTTTTTTTGGTAGTGGGGGTGGTGTCTATAGTGGAGCGATGATAAGTATCAAATGAGTTTTTCTTTCTTTTCCTCCTGCATATGATATTGACAACTCATTTTTTATAGTTAATTATTGTTATTTTCTTAGTTCACTTTATTTGTTGTGGATTTTTTTTAAATTCAATTAAATTTATTAAACCTAGTTAAGTCAATGACCCGAGTCTTATATTTTATTTTTTTATTTAAAAATATTAGTCTCATCCAATCATTTTGTTTTACTTCAGAAATTTTTTTTGACCTAGCCTCCAGTGTACTGGATACCACTTATCTAGTTACTTACCATGTCTTTTCCGGGAGAAAAAAATTAGGTTAAATTGTTGGGGTTAAAATATCATTGTAAGCTTATTTATTACCTCCGTTTCGCTTGGGCATAAAGGCCATTCAAATTTCAAGCTCAAGCGAGCTCCAGCTGGACCATAAAACCATCTTGAATGAAATTAAAGGCACAGTCCATAATATATTTTTTTTGGATCAGACCGAACCCTTTCAGCTGTCCATTTTGCACCATATTGTCATCCCATTTGAAAGCAAATAATGAAATTAAAAATCCTGAATATAAGACAAACTATCCTTTCAATCTGCAGCCAAAATGTTTGTCCATCAGAAATTGGCATGGCCCAAATACATTATGTCCAAACTTTGCACCAATTGAGGTGCTAGCGTGCTCTGCCATTTCCACGCACAACTAGACCCGACTCCACAGGTCCCTACGCAACCCAGAATGTTATGCCACTGAATGCGTTGCCCATCATGAACAGATCATGTGCCCTATTTCTACCTTAATACACAAAAAGATGCTGACCATCCTCATCATCACAGTTCACAGCCCATCCATCATTACTTCAGAGTTCTTTTGTGCACTCAATTGGTCCCAAACAAATTTGACCCTCAAAGCTATGTAGCGTTTGTAACTGTGTGCAGCTTTCTTCAAACACAGTGACCTAGTGTCCTTGTTCAGTCTGTGACCCGTGAGATAAGGCATGCCATGAAATCCTTTTGAAGATGGACGCCGGTGGTAGTCTAGTGCATCTCTCTCAGGGCCACGCACTCGCGTACGTTTTCTGTCGCAGAAATTGTAAGGTCTGGTGACCGGAAAGCAAGTTTTAAGTGGTACATCTTTGTGCAGAGCGCTTTCCATGAGTACTGGAAAACCCTTTGTGTAGGTGAGACCAACCCGGGAAAGATATTAATTACCAATTTGACTGGAAGAAATTCTGTAAGAAAATCTGGTTTCTCCTGCTCAATTTGACTTGCTACTCCGCACTTCCTTACATTATTAGTACCCCAGTACTAGTCTTCTGCAATGGTCTCCCACAAATAGTGCTAGAGGTTGGAAAGATTCAATCAGATGGTAGACTATTATGGACAGCTGTTGTTGGTCGTGATAATTGGTCACAATCTAAAATAGTGCTGCATTTCATAGATGATAGGTCCTATACACTATATTATCGACAGCATGTTTTCCCAGAAGTAATCGATCATGCAAAGCACTGGCAGCCAGGGATCCATGAATTGGAGAATAACTTATTTAATTGCCTTAAAAGATGAAGAACTCTCTCAGATAAACGATTGTGGTGACAGATTGAAGTTCATCAGCATAATTTCAGCTGGCTTCTCCTTTTCTCTTTTCTTTCAAGTTTCGTTTAGAATTGTAGTAACATTGTTTTTAAAGTAAAAATACATGAAATCTTACAACACAGTAGAACAAAGGAGGAACACAGTCATGCCAGCAACGTAACTTGTCAGCTGGAGGAAGTACCATTTACTAGGACGCATGCAGGTGGATAGACTGGTCCTTGCCTACGCTGACACAGAAGGGAAACAATGTCAAAGGAAGCATTAAATGTGTCCCTTCTACAAGTAGGGATGGGGCATCCATATTCTCCAAGTCCCTTCCTAGACCAGGACCATGTGTGAAAGGTGAGCTCCAAGTTTCGAAAACCCCCCACCAATCGCCACCAAATTCAATTATCATTTATACAGTTTATTTTTACGTTTTAAAAATATATTTTTTTTATTTTAAATATTTTAAATTGTTTTAATGAATTTTTCTCTTACTTTAATTTTTTTTAAATTAATATTTTAAATTTTCTCTAATCACTTAAATAGAAGGAATAAAAATGGGTGCATTCAAATAGAAATAAAGAAAAATACATACACTAAGACACAACTCGAAATAAAGTATAATGTTCATACCCGACACTTGATTTGAAAAATAAAATAAAATTAAGAACACACAAAATAAAAGTTGGTGCACTCAAATAAAAATAAATAAATAAAAGTTTATAATTAGCTCAATTACTGTCCTTTCTCCTTCTTCATTCATTGCAGGAAAATAACAGTAGAATCTGGCGTTATCTAGTTAGGGTTTTTCTTCATTGATCAGTCAGCAAGTATCCAATTTTCCCATAAAACATACCAGCCATAGTTTTGTAATTAATCACTTTAGCAACCTAATATAAACTTAATATAACGAGTACTGTTCATCCACATGTGAAACATCTTAGTGTTTGGATATTGAGTTGAACTTGATTTTCGGTAAAGTTTATTTTTTTATTTTTTATTTTTTTAGTGTTATTAGATCATTTTAATAAATTACTATAATTAAAAAATAAATTTTAAAAAATAAAAAAATTATTTTAATCTATTTTTAAGTAAAAAATACTTTAAAAACTAAATTTTATTAATTTTTACTACAAATAAATAGCTGCTATATTCCATAATTAAAGCCTACATGGAAGTATAGTAAAGATTTATCTTTAAAATGTTTTTCTTGAAATATATTAAATAATATATTTTTTTAAAATTTATTTTTATATAATCAAATCAAAATAATTTAAAAACAATAAAAAAATGCTGAAACCAAAATTTCAAAAACACAAATAGGCTGTGTTTGTTTCCTGGAAAATGATTTTCAGGAAATCACTTTCCAAACTTTCCTGTGTTTGTTTGTTATTAGAAAAGTTGGTCAATAGAAAACATTTTTCAGTTAAAGAAAAATTTAGTTTAGTTTCCAGGAAAGTGTTTTCTTTTTATTTTGGGCGGAAAACATTTTCTGGAAGCTGTGAAAAATCTAAAAATGTCATATTATTTGCTGATTATATCAAATTTGGTCCTCAAACTTTTGATTGCTATATATTTTGTTTTGAATATTTTTTTTTCAATTTCATCCCTTAGAATTTAATTTTTATATTAATTTGATCCTCATTTTTATAATTATTATTTTTTTTCCCTTATTATTTTTTTAATTGAATATTTTAATTTCTTCATCTTTCAATTTTTTTTTATTTTTTAGATTTGATCTCTATTATTTTGATTATTATTTATTTTATATGAGATAATTTATAAAATTATATATATTTTTTAATTTTATTCTCATTGTAAGATTTGTTACTCATTATTTTAATAAATTTTTTAAAAATAAAATATTAATAAATTATTTTCCAACTTATTTTCTATTAAGTAATATAACATAATCAAATACCATAAAAGATTTGCAACTTATTTTTCATCACATTATCAAATATCAAAAAAATAATTTATTTTTTTAAAATTTACTTTTCTAACATTTCCTTTTAAAAAAAAAAAAATTTCCAGCAGTAAACCGGCCTTAGATTAGACGGCAATGCCGGACAAGTTAGTGATAAAAAAAAAACCCGAAAAAGAAGAGAACATAACATTAACGATGATGGGACATTACA
>Ga0325405_1006690_pt1 | contig 11642 bp, 6 predicted proteins | sample PopdelMetagenome_21_FD_205663 | JGI IMG/M metagenome (GOLD analysis project Ga0325405, IMG submission 205663) | Populus deltoides microbial communities from Bellville, Georgia, United States - Xylem-Control-R2 | ecosystem: Host-associated > Plants > Phyllosphere > Stem > Wood/Secondary xylem...
TGACAATACGATCATAAAGGTAAAATAAAAAATGAAACAAAGATAAAGCATTTAAACATGCATGATCAAGCAAGAACAATTACTTTTTAAACATAAAAGGAACAAGCTCAACCTTTCAAATATGGAGTTGCTCCTTATCTTATACTCTCCTTACAAAAGCTCCTATAGGAGTTTCCTCAACTGTGTAGATAGATAACCGATGAAGCATTTTATCCTTCACTTTAACTTTTATCTCCATATTTTATCCCTTATTCTCACACTTTAAGATGTTTATATGGAGATCAACTATCTTTAGCACTTCAACATTAAATCTTATCACTTGAGCAGACCTTGGTAAAATTACTCGGATTTATGGGATTCTTAATTTTTCATCTTCCGATATTTTTCCTTCAATTATTGTCATTCTTGTTTCTCTTTTAATCCTAGCAACCCATTTATAGTCTTTTTTTTGGGCTAATATCCAAGCCTGAACCTTTGATCAACACTTATCAATTTCATCAGATTGACCCTTTTCGACAATATAATGTCAGGGTCATATTAAAATGAAATTCCATAGTTCAAGAAATATTTAGCTATCATCCATGATGCTTCAAAGATTTTTGGCTTTCTCAACACAATATTTTCATGAACGCACTTTGTATTCACAATCTTGAGAGCATGAATATTTCTATCCCTACAATCCTCTACTTAAATGAAGGGTACAACCACATTACTTATCGTATAAATGATTTTATGATATACTTCAAGCATTGATGCAATGATGAAGTTATTGCCTCGGTAGTATGAATATAAGGCCTTCCTAACAACATGTTATAGGAAGGATGGATGTTCATCACTTTTAGTGTTATGAAAAACACATGCAGACCCATATACAACTCTAATTCCAAGGTCCTGACTATTTATATTAGTGAGCCATCATATGCCCTTACCATCATATTACTCGACTTCATATGAGATACATCATTAGGCATCTCCTCTAACATGTGTCTTGGTAACATATGTAATGTTGAGTCATTATCAATTAGAACCTTGCCTATCAAAATATCTTTGCACTATACCGTGATGTTTAATAATTTATTATGTCTAATACCCTTGGGGTCCAGCTCATCTACAATGAAATATAGATAATTTGAGGCTTGGATTCTGCCTACAATGTGCTCTATGGTCTCTTAATTGATATCTTGAGGAACATATGCCTTATTTAGCACCTTTTATAGAGCCTTTCGATGTGGTTTGAAACTTAAGATCAAAGATAACAAAGATATTTTAGTAGGTTTTTTTAGTTGTTTAATGAAATTATACTCATTATGCTTCATCAATTTCAAGAATTCATTAGTTTCTTTTTTAATTAAAGGCTTTTTTACTTTGTTGAACAAATTGATTACCTTTTTTCCCTTAGTTTTTCTTTGCTTCTCAAGCTCCATAGAGGTAAATCACCTTCTACTATGAGTCAAGCCTCTAATGTTTGCTTGAAAAACAATTTTTTGTTGTGTGCTTTGAAAGGAAAACCTATCATTGTATAGCAAGGCATTGTAGGTCTCATTACTTACTACTTTGGTTTTGGACAAAATCAGTTTGGGTAACCCATTGGCAATAAATTGTACCTAACAAACGTCTATATTCTTTCTAAGTTCTTCAACTACGAGTATCTCTTTTCTCATTGCCTTTTTGGTTCTCAGAGTACCTTGAGTTAGCATTTGTATCACTTTATTGTGGAAATCTTTACATTGATCAATCACATGACCTTTTTTTTATGATACTTGCAGAAATTCTTACTCATCAACCTAATATCGCAACTAACCTTCTTATATCCAGCTTTTACAAGCATTTTATAAATCTCATCCAAAGACATCTTCAAGGTCTTCGGGTCTATAGTCTCTAAGGCATTTACAGTTCCATTACCAGTAACTTAATTAAGCAGAGGATTTATATTCATATTAGGAGATTCTTTAAATGTTATTCATCCTTCTTTGATCAATTGTAAGAGCTTGTTTTTGAATACATTGCAAGTGTGAATGTTGTGCCCGACTATGCCTGCATGATATTCACAAGTGAGCTCTAAATTGTACTAATTTAGATAAGGTTGTTATAGTTGTGTGAGAGGAGCTGGAGCTACTTTTCTAATACTTAGTAGCTTCTGATACATTTCATTCAATAGTAAAGGTAGTGGGGTAATTGTTCTTAGATTCTTTGGTAGTTTCTTCTAAGTTGATTCTCAGTTTGGTTATTTTATGTTTCGGGTTTTGGAAAAAGATGAGTTGAAGTTAATATTGGCTATTTGGGATGAAGAAGCTTGAGTATTATGATTTTAGAAATTGTTCCTTTTGTTTTTATATCTTTCTTTGATATTATCAACATATTTCTTTTTACTTTCAAACCTCTTTTTTCTCAATGGGTGCTGAAATCCTTCCACTTCATATACGTTATTTACACTTAACCACTATTACAACATCAATAAACTACTGAGTTTATCCACTCATAGCTTCCTCATATTAGAGTGCTATGAGGGTATTAGCAAATAGGGTGACCATCTCTCTATCTAAGAGTAGAGGATGTGCTTGGGTAGCTAAATCTCTCTATCATTGAACTTATTTATGCATAGTCTCCTTATCTCCTTTTTCCAAAAGAGACTAACTAGACCTTTTAGAAGCAATGTCAATGTTGTATTTTTATTGCTTAATAAAAACAACTACAAGATTTTTCCACCCTTTAGATTTGCATGTTGTCCAGCCTCATATACCAGCTTAATACAGTTGCACTCAAGTTGTCTTAGAAGAAGTGCGTTGATGGTTTTTCATCATGAACAACCTCTATCATCTTATTAAAGGAAGATTTAAGATTAGTGGAAGGACATTGAGTTCTAGAATACTTTATAAATTAAAGTACATAGAATTTCTTTGGCACGACCACATCTAGAACTAGGTATTTATTGGCAACTTAGATAGGATTATATAAGTTAACACTTTTAATGGCCCTCGTTCTTACCTCTAATGATGTTATCTTATCATACTTGACATCTTCAAAGTACTTTGTCTTATAGGACTCATTAGCATATGCATCTACAACTATTAGGGTTGGTGCAAGTATAGTTGACTATATGAATGCCATATTGTAGAGGGGTTCCTAACCTTAACTGTCTGGTATAGTTGGTTGCATGAATGTCATATTGCAACGGGTTCTTGACTATGGCCACCTATCCCATTTTCAGGTTGGATTGTAGTTTGAGCTTGGGTAAAATTCACAAGTCAGTTAGATGAACCTTCACTAGAGATATTATTAAGTGTCTGCTCGAGTAGGCTAGTAATGTGAGCCATGTTACGTTTCAAAGAGTCCAATTCCTCTTGAAAATGAGCATCACAATGGGCACATTCTTCGTCTTCTATAATGCTTCGTTGAAGTTAAGTGTTGTAGATTCTGCGAGTTTGGATTTTACTGGAACTTATATTTCAACCTGCACATACAACATTTAAAAACCCAAAGTATGTATGCATGTATACTCATGTATGAATGGAAATGTACACGTACATCGAAAATGGATTAGCCTATTCAAAGTGCTAATTCATGACTTCTTTGTTGAATATAGGCAAAAATCCATAGTCTGATGAATCAGAAAAAATATTTTCCCAAGTTCTCATCTCAATTAAATTTCATACATGTTTAGGAGTATAATATAAAAAGGTGGGTGTAAGCCCTTTTCATTCGAAGACAAAGAGCTCTTACATATACAGAGAAGTTTTTTACATGTGGAGATATAAAATTCATATACATCTCTATTCATCCTCAAAAGTAATTCCTTTATTGGCTACATTTCTAATAAAGGTTGAAACATCATTTAAGTGTATCTAGTATTTGAGAGCCAAAGAAGCCTTCACTCGCAATTCATTTACCTTTAAAGCCACCTAATCAATTAACTTGTTCATCTGCTCTATTTTGTAATGGAACAAAGTGTTGTCTTATAAAAATGCACCATTGTTTGTGGCTAATGAGTCTTTGTTTTTATTTAGTATATGAATTGTCCTTTCCAGCTGTTAGATCTGGTCTCTATCCATTCGAAGTTCTTCTCACTTAATATCAAGTTCAGTTATCTTTGTGTTAATTTAGATATCAATTTTGTTGAAGTAATCTTGTTATTCTTTAAAATTTTTCCTTGGTCCATATAGCTCTTCATCAGCCCCTAGATATTTCCCTCTTGGCTTCTTTAATTCCTCTTGTTGGATTTCTAGCTCATATTGAATCATGGTGACTTATTCTCTTAAGGCACGTGTTCTATCTTGGTAACTGCTCATGTTTGATTCAGTTGCTTTTCTAACTCCTCTTTCATCATCAACTTGAGCCATACACTAAGCTTTTAATCTTTTATTTTCTTTAATATTAAGATTGACCAGCTTATTCTTTTCTTTCTTAGATTCTAACATCTTTCTATTATTATCTCTTTCCATTTTTAAGGATGTAATCAGTTATTTGTCAGCACTTGCTTTGCTCTTAGAAGCCCTTTTTAGAGTAACTAGTTCTTTTATCATCATCATATGTTTGTTCACCAAATCATCATACTTGATCACCCTTTCTCACAACTGGTTTTGGATCCTATGTGTAATTTTCTCAAACCTCTTAGCTATGTTTTGCCATTCACTAATCATCTCTTGGTTACTCTTTATAAGTTTTAGGTCTTGCATTAATACAATTATTTTTCATCCTTTTTCTCATATTTGTTGGTTCAAAACAGCCTTCATCTTGTTCTATACAAAAAGTTGGTTTTCTTAAAACTTTTGTTGACTCTTGCTACAACTTAGTTCAATTCTAAACTTATCCAGTTCATCTTGCAACTCCTTTTCATTACTAATTCTTTTTCTTTTATGTTCTTCGGTGATAGATCATCCGACTTTATATTTTGTTATTGGGCTTTGTACTTCAAAGCTACCAAATACTTTGGATAAGTCATTCTTTCTCCAAACTATATAATTAAGCTAACTAAGAATTCGACCTCTTCTTCACCTCTATGAACCATTACAAGTTGTCTCCAATCTTGATTGATAATCTCTAATTCAGCTAGAAAATCAGAGTCCTTGAACAGCCCAATGTTTTTAACTAAACCTAAGGTTTTTGGTACATGTTAAATTCCCTTAACCTAGGAACCAATAAAGGTGAATAACTAGTATAATTGGATAGTCCAATCAATGAGACCCATGTTTTATCTCTTTAATTTATGACATAAGAGGAGTTTCTTACCCAAGGGGCTTTCCATCTAAAATTATTGTGAGGGACAACCTGATATTTTTCTACCCAAACGTTTTCATCCAAGTTACTCTAATATTTGCTCACAATAAGATTTAATGGCCTCATATCGAATCATAAAAAATTATTGAATAATTCTTTTGGAGTTTCTAAATAGCTTACCACTCATATAAATAGCAAAGGAATATATCATCGCATTGCACCATTTCCATGTAACCTATAATGGTTTAGTGATAGGAAAGTCTCAACCAAGATGGCTATAGTAGGGTTGCTCTTTGTTTGCTCATATTTAATAAGAGAACAAGTGGCTTCAACACTGATAATCCAAGCAGCTTCTGATAGAAATAACACTAACCCACATATGGTAAAGGTAGTTGCTTGGTATCTTTCATCCCCTAACTTCCCTTCATCTTTGTTTGTCTTCAGCCTAGCTTCAATAAGTTTCCACTTAAAACCTCAATTGGTTATTCTATATGAGCTGATTTTATCTTAAGTGTAGCAATTTAGTGACTTCAACAGTAATGTCTTCAATTCTTTGTCTAAAATAGACCTTATAAGGTTTGTTTAAGAAACTCGAGATCTAAGAATACTCTTTAATAGTTGGGGTCATGTCAATGTCTACAAAGGTGAAACATCTATAATTCAGGTCCTAGAAATGCAACAAGGCTTTGACTGCTGAAATTTATACTAGAATCCTTATTAGATGGGCAATCCTCTCGAACATCATTTCAAATAGAGTCTCATCCATATAACTTATGATGGACACAAGCTTTTCCATATTATTTATAGAACAATGTACTTTATTCATGTACGGTAATTCCCCAGCCTTCGTCCTTAGGCAATTCCCCTCAGCTAGTTGCACCATCTCAGATTTTTGCCCATATTCAGAAAATGTTATTGAAGTCATGATCTCAAATTAAAAAAATTCTATAGAGTTCAGGATTATTAATCATGCTTGCCTAAATGCAAAATGAATTATAAGAAATCATAAGGGTAAGTTTGAATGGAGTTAAAATCCTATAAGTAGGTTCTAGTCATTGCATGATGGGTAGGCTTATTACTTAGTATTAAAAAGGTCTATGATCTGCCTAGTGACTACCTCTTGTGAATGCAACATAAGGATTTACAATGAATGGTTAGGCACAATATGACTATCATTACCAAGTAAATACTCAAATAATTGTTGGGTGTTTCATGAATCTGAACACTCACTAAAAGTCATGAGTCAAACAAATAATCCCTCACCTAACTTAGAATTGGGTTTATACTCATAGAATTTAAAATACATGAAGGCATGAATTTAATTTTGATGTTCTTATGCATGAATTACATGTAAAAAAACACATGTTAAAATGGAATCATGCATACCAAAAAAAAAGGCAAAAATAAAATAAGAAACAACAAACAAACAATTAACAAAGCTTAGTCCAACCAGAGATGTCCCTAGTGGAGTCGTCGTATAGTCATGGCATGCTCAGCATTGAATGGCAGTTCAGCCTCCTAGATCGAAAGAGTTTTGGATGTGTTGAGATAAATCATAAAAATATGAATTGAAGGGTTCAGAAGTTGCCACCTAATAAAATGGTCACTAGAAAACCTAATGGTCTGCAAGAATTTGAGTAAGGGGACTAGTTGTCTATGGGAAAGATGTGTCACCTGCAGTGCACCCTACTTATAGTAAGCTGTATTTTTTATTAATTGTTTTCTAAGTCATGTTTATATTTGTTGGTTTGTCGAAGGTTTAAGAAAAAGTTATCATCGGTAAGGAAGTCCTTATTTCATCATGTTAAAACCTAATCATTCTAAGCCCAAAAAATTAATTGTGTTTTTGAAATTTTGGCTAAATGCTAACATGTAATCACAAACTTGTCATGATACCCACCGGCTGATTTTTGTATCTTTCAAAGCATGATAAAAATGCAATTTTTATTTTTTTTATAAAATATACGTGAAAAGTTTTAAATTTTGGTTGTATGCATATAAATAAAAGTGTATTTTTGTATTTTTTTTAATAAGAATTTTTTTATTTTTTGTATTTTTCTGAAGTTTTGAAGAAAAATAGTTATATTTAATATCGGGTTAGTATCTTACAATGTAAGTTTACAACTCAAATATTAAATGAAATGATTGAAAAAAACATGTGAGGGGGCCACAAATAATTTTGAAATGGCCCCTGAATTTTTTCAAAATCTTTGGAAATTATTCAGGATTTGTTTGGAAAAAACATAAAAAAAATACACATTGCTGGAAAATCAGTGAAGCATGTTTGTCGAACACACCCTTAACTAATAATATGAGGCTTAAAAAATGCTTTAATGTCGTGTTTGGCAAACACGCTTTTAAGATAAAATATTGTATTTTTTCTATTACATAAATTAGGCAGGAACACGCCCTAAAGCTACTTACATCATCTTGCCATGACTTTAAAAATGATTAACTAAACATTTAAACATGCAAAACAATATTATGCAATTAAAATAATGCAATTAAACAATACTTGAGCACATAAAAGCTATATTCAAAACATGCTTAAACATTTCAAAACAAAATTCATAGTTGTTAAACTAACAAATGACTTGAAAGGATATGTAACAAGTATTATATGCAATTAAAAGACAAAATAAATGGGGAAGGGGTGTGCTCATTAAGCTTCACCCCCTTATCAAAGTTTGAGGAATACATTGACTAACATTGCTACCTCTTTTGCTTAGAATTTCTTGCTCCTTCCATAAGCTTCAGATCTTCTAGTATTTTTGCTTCCAATCTTGGACTCAAGAGCTTTGCCTTCTACCTGTTTCCTTCAGCTGCTAATCGATATTTCATTGCATTTCTATTAAAAGATTTTAGTGGTTTAATCTTCTCTAAGCTTTTTTGTTTATTTTTCTTTTTCTTTTTTTTTTTCTCTTTAGGATCTCCCTTTATAGCCTTAAAAATACAGGTGGTTGTAAAATCATTTATAGGTTTGAAGGTGGTTTTTCCAAAACTAGATCATAGGGATCATTTATCAATTTTGCCTTTGATTTGTTAAGAGACCATTATTCTCTCTTTCTCTTTTGTTCTCCCTCTCCCTATATGTCTAACAAACTTTTAGAACTTCTTGAAAAATTTCAGAACTTCATAATACAATTTGGCTGAAAATGGTTATTAGGGGTGATCTTCCATAAATTAGTTGTGGCAAATAGAAGGTCATTAAAACCAATCAAGCCATAGATCCTGTAGAAAGGGTTTTATTCTTCAACTAGGATTAAACCATGCTTGATTTTGTATCATGTAACTTTCCCACCATCAATTCAAATTTGGGTGTAACACTATCAGATTTTACTAAACCAGAAAGGCTGCCTTGGAAAACGAAGTTGAGGTATTTCAAGTGGCGGTAAGGTAAAAACATCAAAAAAAGGTGATATAGACTTATAGAGGAAAATCTCTTTTGTCTAATGGTAGTGGTTGGATCCCTGAGGTTGTCAGAGATGCCATGTTTATTCACCTGAAAGTGACAACTCGATCAACTTTTTTGGCTGAAGAAGATGAAAAACAGGGACCAGACAACATCTCACTCATTTTTTTTATTAAAAACGAGTGACATGTCATCTGCTTAAACCTTAAATGTTAGGGTTTGTAATTAGAAATTTACAAACTTTAACTTGGTCCCTGTTGTTTTAATTTTTTTCATATGCCTCCTAAGTTTACCTTGAAACTTCTTAATCTTCGCAATCACACCCCTAAAAGCTTTGATTTAACTTCTCTGATTAGAGCGCTTTTTTTCAAATTGGTCTTTGGTTTCCAATATGTTCAATTTGACCCCTATCAACCATCAACCTTTCAATTTCTTTCAAATTAACCTCTAATTTTGATTGATTTCAATCCCTGAATTTACATGTCTTTTACACTTTGGTTCTTAGTTTTAAAATTCTTCAGTTTGACCCTTAAATGATTTCTAAACTTTGATTATATAGCAATTTCAACCCTGATTGCATTCATTTAAGCTTATAAAAAATAAATCTTATCTTTTAAAATTGAAAATATTCTCAATTAAGCTCAAATTAAACTTTCAAAAAAGTCCATAATAAAATTAATTTGACCCGTTAAAAGTCTAATTAAGTCATTGCACTTAATTAATTCTTTTAATTTTGGCTCAAATTAAATTATAAAATTAAATAAACCTTTAATTAGGCCAATAATTAAATCAAACTAGCCGATTAAAGATCTAATTAAGTCCTCGGACTTAATTTTTATGCAAATTTGTCCAATATTCATGTAAGTTAACCTTGAACTTGCATTACCTTTCACATTTATGTTCTTTAATGGTGCAATTGAGTTTCCAGTATAGTTAAAGATCTGGTTTGGTCTTTCCATCCCATATTTATGTATTTAAATCCCTATTAAACCTATTCTTGCAAACCAAAACGCTTCTCTTCCTGCATTTGTTTTTCAACTCTTTTTTTTTAAAAGATAATTTTAGAGGAACCTAACATTGGATTATGACATTATGCATTAGCTTGGAAAGGCTAATCCATATCCAATATACATTCTCATAAGCATACATAAGCATTCATATGGAAACATGTTTTTAGTTTTAATTGTCATTATCAAAGGATTAAAACATAGATCCTCCTTTAAAGCAAACCTATAATACCAGATCCAAAAGGAAACTAATGGAAAACAAGGAACAAGTACATTAGGATGATAAACATTAGAAAGAGATCAAAAGTCTTAAAAAAGATATAGCAAGGCTCACCAACCTACCTGAGTAGATGTTAACGGCAAAACTTGTAGAAGCCCTAGCTATTCAACTGACAGTAGTTATTCATCCAACAACTATGGCTCTTTTCCATCAACATAATTTAGGCCCTAGTGGAACATCTTTGGAGTCCCATAAGACTACCCTCTACGGTAGAATTAACTAAAGAAGAAACTTCAAAAGAGAAAATCATAGAAGAAGCTTATGACAAGTGCACAGCTTTAGAAGAAAGAATGAGGGTGATTGAGGGGTCTAATCTCGATGACTTGGTAAAAGCAATCAAAATATGCTCAGTCCTTAATGTCATAGTGCTAAAAGAATTTTAAGTTCCTGAGATTGTCAAGTACACGAAACTCAATACTCATTGACTTATTAAAGGTCTACTATAATAAAATGAAACAAGTTGTCCATGATGAGAAACTGCTCATCCATTTTTTCCAAGACAACCTTAGTGATGTCACCTTGAGTTTTTGGTATATATGGCTTAACAATACCAAGATTAGAGGGTGGAAGGATTTGTAGGCACATTTATATAGCAGTACAAGTTTATAATGGACATCACTATAGAAAGATCTAGTCTACTAGATCTAGAGAAAGGAAACCAGGAATCAGTCTGAAAGTATGTCTACGATGGAGAGAAAATGTTGCTCAAGTTGACCCACCTTTACTTTAAAAGGAAATGGTTAATCTTTTTTTCTAATACTTTCAATGAACCTTATTTTGATTATTTATTAGGTGCCCCAGCCAAGCATTTCATTGACATAGTGATAGTGGCTGAAAGAATCGAGCAAGCCATAAAAACAAACAAAATTATTGATAAAAAAAAAGAGGTGGACTAGGAAGAAAAAAAGATAACAAGGTCCACTGGTTAGGATCTAACCAACATCAGCCAAGGAAACGGTGGAATAATAAGTGGAAGTCAAAGAGACAAAAAGACACTCCTTATGTCTAGTTCCCAACATTTATATTTTCTTAGTTCCATCAAAACCAACTAACTCTTGGTCAAAGTAGTAAACAATTGTATGGATATCCACAATAGAACAAGACCTTACCACCTCTTCCCTTACCTTTGAAAAAGATGTTAGAGAAATTGGTTAGTGTTGGACAAATCATTTTGGTTCTCCAAAAACTATTTTGACCATTATACCCAAAATAATATGAACTTGACCAAACATATGAGTATCATAATGGAGTGACAGGGCACAATATTGATAATCATCATTTGTTCAATGAAAAGTTTCTTTAGTTTATTAAGGCTAGGTGGATTACATTCTGAGAGCCAGAACACCTTCAAAGGCAATATGAAGGGTTAAAAGAGCCGATTATGACAGCTTCACATATTGAAAAGAGAAGAGAAGTCAGATGTTGAAGTCAACATACTTTGTCATTTAGACTTTGTAAACAAGGTCTTCAAGACCATGTTTTATTTTTAGATATTTTATATATAATTCAAAACTCAACTGTACCTTTTAATGGATTGTGCCTTTTCATAGTTTAATTTTTGCCTTGAAATCAAAAAATGTTTTTTTGTCCATGATTGGATAAATATAATGGTAAAAATGGTGGAACCTCAAGGTGTTCCATACAATATGCTAGGAGGCAATCCTCATGCACTACGTCATTATACAGTTTTACCGACGGATTAATTCCATCGGTATAAGGAACACAAACC
>Ga0325405_1006698_pt1 | contig 11630 bp, 4 predicted proteins | sample PopdelMetagenome_21_FD_205663 | JGI IMG/M metagenome (GOLD analysis project Ga0325405, IMG submission 205663) | Populus deltoides microbial communities from Bellville, Georgia, United States - Xylem-Control-R2 | ecosystem: Host-associated > Plants > Phyllosphere > Stem > Wood/Secondary xylem...
CCTAAGTAGCACAAGCTGTATGTTGCCTTGGCTCATCTAAGAAAGAGACACGGAGGCAGAAGCATCTTCATATTAAGAGCAATGAATATACATGTAGTCATCTCAACTGTGGACCACACAAAATCCTTTTTACCGCTTTGACTGCGCCGGCTTCCTTTGAAAAACCACGCCCTCCTTCTGCTCCTTCTACCCCTCTCTTGTATTTCTCAGTTTAGGGTTTTACTTTACTCCTCCTCCCATGGCTTCCATTTCCACCACCCCGAAATTCTCCGTCTCTCAAATCTCCCTCAACAGATTTCTTTTCTCTCCGAACACCACAAAACTCTCTTTTCCTCCTTCCATTTCCTTCCCTTCCACTTCCACTTCCCTCCTCAAAACCAAAACAATCACCTCCTCACTACCCCCCTCTTCCTCTCCCTCCCCCTCCCCCTCTCTCACCCGCCCTGTCTACGTCCCCAACAAAATCCCAGACCCCAATTACGTCCGCATTTTCGATACCACTCTTCGTGATGGAGAACAATCCCCTGGCGCAACACTCACTTCCAAAGAAAAGCTTGACATTGCTCGCCAGTTGGCTAAACTCGGGGTTGATATAATCGAGGCTGGATTCCCTGCTGCTTCAAAAGATGATTTTGAAGCTGTTAAAATGATTGCTAATGAAGTTGGGAATCAAGTTGACAGTGAAGGCTATGTTCCTGTTATTTGTGGGTTGTCTAGGTGTAACGAGAAGGATATTAGGGCTGCCTGGGAGGCTGTTAAGAATGCAAAAAGACCGAGGATTCATACTTTTATTGCCACCAGTGGGATTCATATGGAGTATAAGTTGAGGAAGAGTAAAGAAGAGGTTGTGGAAATTGCATCAAGTATGGTTAGATTTGCTAGGAGTTTGGGTTGTGATGATGTTGAGTTTAGCCCTGAAGACGCTGGCAGGTTTGAACTTCTGGGTTTTGAGTTTTTTGTTTCTGTTTTCAATTTTGTTTGCTCAGTTTCTGATATAATTCTTTGGGGTTTATGGATACAGAGAAGCTACAGAACATTTTTATGCTATTGATGAGTGTAAATGAAGCATAGCCACTGTTTTTTTAATCTTATTTCTTTAGTTTCGAAGGCTGTGAATGGTTTTGGGGTTTTATTTTTGTGAACAGCATTTTGTTGCATACAGACTTGTGTTTTGGTCATTGGATGATCTAATGGCTACGAATTCAGGGTCGAATTGTGTGTGTGTTTTTTTTATTATTATTGTTAGATTTGAGATCCTGCTGTTAGAAAATGGATGTGAAAGTGAGAATGCGATTATTAGTGTACCTGCTCGTGTTAGAAATTTCAATGAATCTATATTTTTTTATAGAGCTGGTTTCCTTATTTCTTGTATGGCTGTTTGAATTGAATGCTGGTATTTTTATTGTTTTGAGTTGAATTTTATGTTTACATGACCGCATTTAATCTTCAAGTATTTTGATCCTAAACCAGATCAGAGAGAGAGTTTTTATATCATATATTGGGTGAGGTTATCAAAGCTGGGGCAACAACTTTGAATATACCTGATACAGTCGGAATAACTACTCCTAGTGAGTTTGGACAATTGATTGCCGATATAAAAGCAAACACTCCTGGCATTGAAAATGTTATCATTTCAACGCATTGTCAAAATGATCTTGGGCTTTCTACTGCCAACACTTTATCGGTATGCCAATGACATTTTCTATTCTATTTAATCCCTGTTGATTTAAAATTGAATCGCACTCACACCGTAACTTTTAATAAATCCAGGGGGCATGCGCAGGCGCAAGACAAGTGGAAGTGACAATCAATGGCATTGGTGAAAGAGCTGGAAATGCTTCATTGGAGGAGGTATAAGCTTTTCTTTTATATCCTTTTTTTGCATGATTAAAAAGGCTTTCGTCACTGATTCAGTTGATGAAAATCTCACTACACTTTCCCTGAAAACAGTTTTCCCAATTCTTGAGAAAGGAATTTTCAAATTGCCTGTGTGAGAATAAAGTTTTCATCTGTAATGTTTTCTCATGGATAGCCTGAGAACAGACCTAGGGATGATCAACATGAGGGAATGCTTTCTTAGATTTTTTTTATTTGGACTGTTTATATGACATGTTCCATCTTAATGTTTTAAAGAATACATATCGTCTGTAGAGACAGATAAAGCCATTTGTTGTAGCTCAATCTGTACGATCTTCCTTTCACTTTTTTCCTTGGTCTTGGTTTTATATGAATGGTCTTTACGTTATCATTTGAATGTTGTATAACTAGATTTTCTTTTCTTTTCTTTTTTAAGTGGCTTTCTGAAGCAGCATTGAAATTTAAGAGATTCTGCTTTTGTATTAATTATTGAAGCATTTGCTTTTAAATTCTGTTCTCCTACCCTTGCTTCTCACCTATGGATATATTGCTTTCCCTTCATTTTTCTTTCGTATACTTATGCTAGTTGCAAATATGTAGGTTGTAATGGTAATTAAATGTCGTGGAGAGCATGTTTTAGGTGGTCTGTATACTGGGATCAATACTCGACACATCACTATGGCGAGCAAGATGGTATTCTTTGTGTGCTCTGCTTTGCATTTTCCTGGTATGCATTCTGTTGTTTATAAAATATGATTTTCATGATGCTTGACATTATTCTTTAGGTAGAAGAGTACACAGGGTTGCATGTGCAGCCACACAAGGCTATTGTTGGAGCTAATGCTTTTGCTCATGAAAGTGGCATACATCAGGTTGGTATTATTGCACTTTCAATGTGCATGGATGCTGTGTTTATCAATTCACTTTTAACTTACCGTACCTGTATTATGTTGCCAATACATGTTATTTAGGTGCTTGTTCACTAATGCAATCTGAGTGTAGTTACAATTGGATCTACTGTAGAATTTTCTTCTCAATATGGATTAATTAAGATGAGACATGCAAATCAATGTGCAAGTTATCAAATTTTGGAAATGTCCAAATAAGAGGCTTAAACTTGTCATTGGTTCTCTCACATTTTTTGAGCTTCTCATTAAAACGTTTTGTTCAGAGTTTTTTACATGTCTTCTCAATTATCTATTGATTTTAGTTATTTTCTTTGAAGCTACACGGTACTGGCCCTGGGTGTCTTGATCTGTTTGTTTAGATTATATGTGTTTCCTTGAATACTCATTAATCTTGGAATATTAGCGTGATGCTTTTTGGAAATTTATTTGGTTTACTGTGATATATTCTAAATATAATTTGTGTTTTCAAGGATGGTATGCTGAAACACAAAGGTACATATGAGATTATCTCACCTGAAGATATCGGGCTCGAACGTTCCAATGATGCTGGAATTGTCCTTGGAAAACTTAGGTACCATTCTTCAAAATCTTCTAATTCTACTGTCAATAGTTAGTCTTCCTATATTGCCATTGATGCATTATTACCTTCGAATGGAAAACTAATTTTTCTTTGTAGTTTCATTATTTCCACAAATGCTTGAAAATTTCATACACGTAATTTTGATTGGGCTTAATAGATTCTAATTTGTTGCCCATGTAAATGAGCAAACCAATAATCCATGTTTATCCACCACTTCATAGTAGAGATAGGCATCCTTCTTGATAGTTTGCTGTTCTTATATTTATGTGGTTTAGTTAAGATGGACTCTATAATTGATTCGTTATTTGCTTTTGCTTTATTCTTATGTTCTTTATCAAATCATGGCATACTCTTTGTCCTTTTAATGCTGAAGTGGGCGGCATGCTTTGAAAGATCGATTAAATGAGGTATGCAAAGATTTGCAGATGTTAAGAGTTCATTGGATTTCCTGATTCTCTGACTTGTGCAATAACATTTTTTTATTTTTGCTTCTATCAGCTTGGTTATGAGCTGGATGATGCACAACTTGGCAATATATTTTGGCGTTTCAAGGCTGTAGCTGAAACGAAAAAGGTGAACTAGTGATGATTTTTAGCATCCTTTTGTGATGCCATCAAGTTATATATTACTTTCACAAAGTGCATCTTTAAATAAAAGTTGAGGATTGCTTTTCTAGTGGTCTTGTCATATTTTCCTGTCTTAAACTGCCTTTTAGATTATCACTATGATCTTGCAAAAGTGGAAGATCTTGTGCTGGTTATAGCTTTCTCTGCTCAAAATGTTGGGACTTGAGGCAATAAATCAGGAGAAAACTTTTGGAGCTAGGTATACCCTGTTTGTGAAAAATATATAATAGCATGAGTTGCATTTATGTTTGATCATAAGACACTCCTGGTGTGAGTGAGACTCGTAGAAAACCATGATATTCTAACAATTTTCCTTTTTTCATTTTGTCTTCAAATTTTCCCCACCCCCTGAAGCAAACACACCCCAAGCTTTTTGTTGTTAAAAGGCCTAGGTAAAACAATGATGGTTAGATTGATGAGTACTTTATGATGAAAGATAGTGGCATTAAAGTAGAGAATTTGAAGATTCCTCGCCTTATACTCAGCAGATTGCCTTGACAATCTGGCATGGCTGTCTTGTTTAATGGATGTTGGCGTTAGAAACATTTATTAAAGTGAGGTCTTTTAATCCTGCTTTCTTGAAAAGGAAGTAAACCATGCATGGGAGGCTTTTTGTGGGAATGTATTCTTTATTTGTTGGCTTAATTTAAATTGCTGATGCTCTAGAGAGTTACGGATGCTGATCTGATAGCATTGGTGTCAGACGAAGTATTTCAGCCAGAAAATGTTTGGAAGCTGCATGATTTGCAGGTGAGTTTGAAATTTAATTTCAGCTGGTTCATCTTTTCATTTCATGTGATGTTTCAACTGCATTCTAACCAATCTGAATGAACTCGACACACAGGTTACTTGTGGAACCCTTGGTCTTTCAACTGCAACTGTTAAACTCCTAAGTGCTGATGGGGAAGAACATGTTGCATGTTCTCTTGGAACTGGGCCTGTAGATTCAGCTTACAAGGCTGTTAACCTCATTGTGAAGGTTGGATACACACAAAATTACTTCTCTACATTGCCAGAATTTCCATTTCATTTTGAAAAATTATGCCTTCATCAAATTTTAGAACAGGGTTCTAAACTTGATTCATCTTTAAGTTTGCATTTCCTTGATTTTTTTTTTTGTTTGCCCACCAGTTTCCTACCCCAGTTGCCTTTTTGTTTGGTAAGGGGTAATGTCACAGTGGAATTATTTACAGTTGATTGTTATTAGAATTTTTTTAGTGTTAATATGCTGTAAAGACTTTATGGTATGCTTTAGACTGGTGCCTGAGTTTTTTATGTGCTTGATATTCTTAGGGGCTGTGGATTCTTTTTTTTTTTTTTTTAAATGAAGGTCATGGACTTTGTGTTGTCTGACAACCTTCCCATTCCAAATGCATATATTTGCTTTTGCTAAGGTGTGATTATTTACTAAAACTGGCACCTTCGTGTCCAATTTTCTATATATGCAGGAATCAGTAACACTTCTTGAGTACTCCATGATTGCTGTTACAGAAGGCATTGATGCGATAGCCACTACCCGTGTTGTAATTCGTGGGGAGAACCAACATGCACCGACCCATGCTTTAACAGATGAACCCTTTCAACGGACATTTAGGTACAGTAGCACATCTTAGTGTTGCATTATTTTGAGTTGATGTGTCTGTTTTGTGACTTTATTGACTAATGAAAAAATCTTTATTTGTTTTCTTTTATGCAGTGGATCTGGGGCAGGAATGGATATTGTTGTTTCTAGTGTCAAGGCCTACGTTGGTGCATTAAATAAGATGTTAGCTTTTAAACAGCAGCCATCCATGAAAAGGGTTTCTACAGAAAGAACTCCTGTGTCTGCTTGAAGCATTTGAACTCATCTCTCCTGCGTGGTATATATCAAACCAAACTCCTTCATTTTACTTTCAAAAGCGAGCGAGAATATATTTTAGAATGTAAAATGTTTGAAGATAAAATTGTCTATAAGACCAAAAACCTGTATGAAGGTAGGATTGTCTTCATGCCTGAAAACCCTGTTGGTGTTGGCGGTATGTTTTATTTCAATGCTTCAGATTACGTACTTGATCTTTTTGTGTTGTTGAAACTTGTAATAGGAAGAGGTAAACACTCAGACTCAAACAGTTCTTTGTTTCCTTTTTCTTTTCCTCCCTGTTAATTACTCAGGCCCCAGCTGCCAAAGTGTCTCTGTCCATTACCTCTTCCCATATGCGAAGAGGCAGACAAAGACAATCTATGCTTGTTGCCGGCATCCTTGCCTACAAAATGAGACCTTCAAAACTTGTATGGATGTAAAGGTGCCTCCAAAGAGGGCAAAATTTTCTGATCTGATTTCATAATATATGATGACAAAGGAAGGAACAATGAAATAAATCTCCCTTTCTAGCTCTGACATCGTAAATTAAACATAGAATGAAAAATAACATAAAATTTTCTGTTTTGATTCCACAATAAGTTGTTGTCTTGTAGCCGTAGGCTAAACAACAATTTTAATGTAGCAAAATCAAAGCAGATTAAGTGGGAATATATCAGCAGACATTGATAAAGGGATACAGTGAAGGAGTTTATCGACTGTTTGGGACTCACTCGATAGAACTTTTAGAAAATGTTGCCTCCAGCATGTACGCGATAATTTGGAATTCAAAGGCCCTTGCAAGTTGTAATTATTAAAGCTTTATCTTAGCGAAAATGGTGGATATTCATAGCTGACTTGTAGGTTAACAGCCTTTAGAATATCTTTTTTCAAAAGATGGGAAACTTTATGTGTTTTAATCTTGCTTTTGCCGCACAATTGCTTGTACAAGCTGAATCTGCTTATGCTGCTGGCTATGGCGATCCATATCCCATTGATTCCCCCTCTTAGTGGGACAAAGGCATCGCACTCTTGTTGCTTCCGATTTTAGAAATGGATTTGTAGTTCATTTACTCTCAAGCCTTCCAAGTCAAGCTTTTAGAAATGGCAATACAAAAATATTGTAGCACCGGAAGGGGAAGGAGAGATCATTCATTACAAAGAACAACGTCTCTCCTTTGCTCGTGATGTCTCCCATTCTCGTCCCTGTGATGTTGACTCGTAAAATTATAAAATTTTAAGAATTAATTTGTGATTTTAATAACTTTGTGTGTACGTGTAAAACTTCCAAAGACGATGAAACTTATTCCACAAATCCTACATGATGATCACCTACTCTTTAAATTAAAGGGTAATTAAACACAATTAGTCTTTAATTTTAATTTTGTTTCGACTTGAGTTGGTTTTTTTTTTAATCAAGAATAAGTTAAATAATTAATATTCTAGCTTAATTGTGTACGTGCAGGGATTCTTCCATTTTTTTTCTTTTTCAATTTGAATCTACAATAATAATTAAAAGAAAAATTAATGAGGCGACACTCGTGTTAAAAAAGTCAACATAACACCGTTCTTGAGAGTTATGCTAACTTGAGTTTTAGATTAAGTAATAATTATTTAATATAATTTACTTTCATCAAGTGGCTATAGTTCGAATTTGTCATTCCCTCTTGCTCTTGATTAAAGAATTACATGCAAAGTAATGGTGGATTAGTTCAAAAATATTAATAAAGAGTTTATGTAAAATAATTTTAAATTTTCTATCTAATAGATAAATTATTCTTAATTTTCATTTAAATTTAAATGCGATATAAATATAAATTTATTAAAATTATATTTTTTAAATATAAAAAATATTTTAAAAATAACTACTATATTATTACAATACTGTTAAACAATCATTATAGACTTTGTTTGGGAATGCGGTGCGTGTTTTCTAAAAATTTTAATTTTTTTTGTTAAAAATTATTTTTTTTTGTGTTTTGGATCGTTTTGATGCACTGATTTTAAAAATAATTTTTAAAAAATATCATTTTAATATATCTCAGCACAAAAAATATTTTAAAAAACAACCATAAACATACTACTAACCAACTAGTAATTTAAAAGGTTTTAATAAGATAGAATATTTAAAAAAAAATATTTGACTTTAATCTGAAAAAAAGTGGCGTTCGATCGTTTATTCTGAAAAAGAAAAAGATTGGAAAGGTGTGTCATCGCCACATCCAATAAAAGTATAAACCCCACATCATCAGTACCAGGACACTTCGTGGACACCCACTATTTGACTTAATCTCTAATGTTTGACTTCTCCGTGACAGCCAATCTGAGCCGTCCAAGACCTTTTTTTTTTTCTGGCAAAAGCTTACAAATAATACACAGGGACGTTTGGCAATACAACCAAAACACTGTTTGTTAAAAAAGCTGTTCGTCTTTTAATAGCATGGGTCTAATTTATATTTTTATACAACTTGTGGTATCAATTCTTACTATTCTTATTCGTAGCATCGTGGAAAAAAAAAAAAAAAGAGTAAACTTTAACTTCACAGTAACCCTTCTGGAACGAGATCTAGAAGGTTTTTTTTAATTAATCGGAGAGTCGTTTTTTAGTATGAAGATTACTAGAAATTTTAATTGTTTTTTTAGATATTTTAGATATAAAATTGATTGTATAAAAAAATATTAACACTTTTAATACACTTTACATGAGATAAATTACATTGTTTAAGAATTTTTGTTTAAGTTTTAAAACATGCCAAAGTATATTAATTTTTTTTTAAAAAAAGAGGCTCGCATAGTTTTAGGATTTTTGTCCATATACAAGAAAAAAAAATATTTTTATTTTTTTAGATTTTGTTTGGAAAAAACATGTTTTTTCTTGAAATAAAACAATCTTAGATAGGCTTAAGCGATGTTTGTCAAATACACCATTAAACAAAAAAAAAACCCTTAATAAAAATATGGAAAACCAAACAGTGTCTTAAGTCTTTGACCTAGAATTATCCGACTGGGTTGATGCAACTAGGCTGACCTGAAATTTTTAGTTCAACCATAAACCGAATAAAAAATCATGATTTGACCTGAAAACGACAAAAAAACGTATTAAACACTAAAAAATAATAACATGAACAAAACATACCAAATACCAAAAAAATAAAGAACATTAAGTACATTTAAACTCGAACTCAACAACGAGGAACCCAAAACAGACTAGATTTGGTTGAAATGAAGGCATATACATGTTGAAAATCATGCAGGGATCAATAATCTAATATTCATTCACTTCGATTATCATTGAAATATCACGATTTTGTCAAGATAGTTTTTAGTTATAAACCGAAACCATATAATTAGAAAACATGTTATTAATGCAAATAAACATAAAAGACTTCAAAATAACTTCATTAAATAAAAATTACAGCAACAAAGAGGTGAATACAACATTATTTATAGAGTTTTACTAGGGTTTTAGGAGGTTATGAATCCATTCTTGACCTCTTGATCTTAAGAGAAGTGTTGTAAACCCTTGACAAGAACATATTGAGAAGCCTTTATGTGTTAACACACAAAAAGCAAATCGGTTTTTGCATGGTGGTTTCAATATCAAGGATGACTAAGTTGTTAATTTTCAAGGCTTTGTTGGAGTAACTATGATGTCATCATCACCTCATACCACCAGAAGATGATAGAGGATGCAAATTTCATTTGAATCCAACCTTGTTCAATTTGAAAGTTTGTAGTTCCACATTCATTCTTTTGAAGTTGTTAACTCAATCAACCAAAACTATCGAAACAAGGATGCCCAAGAGACGAATGACATGTCACTCACTTTCTCTTTATTAAATATGAAAGAAATGTCATTTAGGGTTTTTAATTCGGGATTGAAAAATATCAATTGAGTCTTATGTCATTTAGGGTTTTTAATTCGGGATTGAAAAATATCAATTGAGTCTTTGTTCTTCCAATTGCTTTTAATCGCATCCACAATTGCATTCAAATTTTTAATTTCATGCAATTTCACTCTTGTCAAACTTAATTATTTGCCTCAAAGTTGATCGTGTTTTCATTCTAGTCATTGGTTCTAGATTTATGCATTTTGACCTTCAATTGACAAACAAACTTCTGATTTCTTCAATTTGACTCCTGATTAGGTCAATTAGTTTCTTCAATTAATGCATCTTTTTCCAATTTGGTCCTTAGTTTTGGATTTCTTCAATCAAGTCCTTAATTGCACATCAAACTTTAATATTTATGCAATTAAGCCTTTTATTTGACCAAATTAACTATTAAAAATTGCAATTCGACCCCCAAACTTTAATTTCTTCTAATTAAAGCCTAAATTAACTTTAAAAATCAATTTTTCTTGCTATTAAGCCCTGAATAAATTCAATTAAACCTGGAAGAATTTTAATTGAGTTCTTAAACATTCAATTTTGAATTTCTCTCCTCAAATTGAATTTTCTTCGCCAATAAGACCTTTATTAGTTGAAAATACGCTATTAAATTTTCTAATTTTATATATTTTGATTTTCCTCAACCAGTTTTTGGCAATTTCCTAGGTGTTCTAGTATATTTTTCTCATTGATATTTTTTTCTTCAAATATTTTTTTTGATTTTTTGTATTTTCTCTATTTTTTTCCTTTTTTTCTGTTTTTTTGTTTATGTGGGGGCTCAAAAATGAATAACAACAAATTAGATAATTGTTTGCACTATGCTGGAGGCAAGATCAAATTTTTTTTTTTACCTAAAAAATACATTTAGGTGTTGTTAATGTGTTTTTTTAGTAGAAAAAATGTTTAAACTATATAGAAATTAATCTAATGTAACTTGGTCAACTTGGAAGGTTCAAAGATAACCTCGAACGACCGATAAAAATATAGTTTCACTGCAAAAACTAAGCCAACATCTTTTTTAAAATATTAAAATGACAATATATTAAATCGAATCAAATAAACTCGGGTTAATCTAAATCCGTTATTCAGGTCATAAGACTCTAATAACCCTATAAGAAGCAAGCAAATAAATTTTTTTATTAAAACCCAAATTTCAATCAATCATATATTTAAAAATGAATTTTTTTTTATTAAATTTAAATCTCAATCAATCAATCAATCATATATTTTTATATACGGCAATGCCTTTGTTTTAATTTTTGTTAAAGCAATCACGATGGATGGTAAAATCTTAAGCAGACAAGGGGATGATTCCCAGCGGATGCCCTAATCGCATCAATTACTTTCCAAATGAAAGACGAGACGAACACACATATTAATTTGAAAGAGACCCCGCGTCTGATCGCATTGGTGAAGCAATTTTTACTCTGTTCCTGATTTCCATTCTGCAACTAATCTTTTATTTGCCGGCTCATGAAAGATCTTCTTCCTTCTCTGCGCCCACTACAGCTCACTTCCCTTTCCAAGACCGGTTTTTTTTTTTTTTTTAAAAAAAATATGTTTTCCTAATTAATATAAATATTTGCGTCAGCTTGTGTGTATCTCGACTAATCCTACAAGTCCTGAAATTAACGATTATGTAAGCCTTTAATAGTCTCAAGAAAATTTGTGGGACTTGAATTAGTAATTTTTAAAGAGAAAATTTAAAATTTAACTAGTTAAGTTATATTTTTTAAAATTAAAAAATATATTTTAATAAAAAAAAAAAAAAAGAAGGGGAGGAGGATGATGAATTTTATGGAGTCATGACTAATGGCAAATGCGCCTTCAATCTCTCCTCCAATTACACCATGTGTCGTCCGACCCAAAACGCCAAAAACCAATTAACACGTCAAAACAAAAAAAATCCTTTGAGAGCATGTGAGCGGGGCC
>Ga0325405_1006700_pt1 | contig 11628 bp, 9 predicted proteins | sample PopdelMetagenome_21_FD_205663 | JGI IMG/M metagenome (GOLD analysis project Ga0325405, IMG submission 205663) | Populus deltoides microbial communities from Bellville, Georgia, United States - Xylem-Control-R2 | ecosystem: Host-associated > Plants > Phyllosphere > Stem > Wood/Secondary xylem...
ATACGCATACATGAACATGGTTATATGAACTACAAAGTTAAGTTCATTTAATCAAGATTAAACATTAATTATACAAATTAAGTTATACAAACATTTTCATGTTTACAAAAAATACAAGGGTATACTCTCTAGAACCTAGATTACAAGAGGTGGACATAAACTAGGATCTACTCCTATCGTGCATGCAATGGTCCTGAAACAAAATATATATTATTGAAAACATGAATATCACAATAAATATAACAACACAAATATCTAACAATTCAAAAAAGGCAACATGCATTCATATTTTGTTCACTTCTCCCTTCTGGTTTTCATTAGAATCCATTTCTTGTTCAACTACTAAAAATCGTTTCCCCTCCCATTATCAACCTCTATTCCAGATTTTATAAGACCAATCATGATTATTTCTGCTTAACACATTACCAATACCAATTTCACTAGTATCATCATCATCCCATAGGAGTCGATATAAGGCGATCCTCTTACCTGGGATCCTAACACATACTAAATGTATGCTAGCTAATATATGGTGATCCCCTTACCCAGGATCCTAACATACACTAAATGTATGTTAGTCAATACATCTTGATCCCCTTACCCGGGATCCTAACATACACTAAATATATGATGGCCACTACATGATTGATCCCGTTACCCAGGATCCTAAGATACACTAAATGTATGCTAGTCCAAACATGGTGATCCCTTTACCCGGGATCCTAACATACACTAAATGTATGCTAGTCAATACATGATTGATCCCCTTATTCGGGATCCTAACATACACTAAATGTATGCTAGCCTAAACATGGTGATTCCCTTATTCGGGATCCTAACATACACTAACTAGTCCAAACATGGTAATCCCATTACCCGAGATCCTAAGATACACTATATGTATGCTAGCCAATACTTGGTGATCCCTTTACCCGAGATCCTAACATACACTAAATGTATGTTAGTTCATGCCCCGAATCACACTTCTCATATTTCCTTTGTCAGCGATAATTTCATCACTTGACAATTCACACAACAACGTTTCACCTTGAATACACATACATTCAGAATATTATCCAAAATATCAACATCATTACACAAATTTTCCTTCTTTCACCTCATATCCAACATTCGGTAATTCTCATTTCATATTGGTAATATATTAAATCATGAAAGTTAACTAGAAAGTATTGGTGCGATTCACCTACCTGCAATATAAGCTCTGGTTGTGCTCCCTGCTATTGCTGTTGCACAACACCTGTGGTCCCTTATGCAAATCACAGGTTTATCTCATAAATTTTCCGCACTCAAGGATATGTTTTATAATAACCATATCAATAACCAATAAGTCTTCCTTTCAGTCATTTCTTTATATTTTATGCTTTTCTTATTACTCCTATTAATATTGTCGTTCTTTGTTCAACCATAGTTATTATTTTTTTCTTTATATTTGAATTATTACTGTTTAAATCTTGAACTGTTACTATCCAACTGTTACTGTCTAGACATTGGACTATTATTGTCCAACTGTTACTGTTCGACCTCTCTTCAGATTTTTAACTATATCTAGAGTTATAGAACTCCATTTCAAGCGAGATTGATCTCGTTGGAAAGCTAAGACACGAGGCTACAAGTTTTCTAAGGAAGGAGAACCCAGTTTTACCCCCAATATAGTCAAAATTGCTCATCAACAAACATTGGACTGTTACTGTCCAACTGTTACTGTCCAACCTCTCTTCTGATTTTTAACTATATCTAGAGTATAGAACTCCATTTCAAGCGAGATTGATCTCGTTGGAAAGCTAAGACATGAGGCTACAAGTTCTCTGAGGAAGGAGAACCCTGTTCAGCCCCTAATATAGTCAAAATTGCTCATCAATGAACATTGGTCTGTTACTGTCCAACTGTTACTGTCCGACCTCTCTTTTGATTTTTAACTATATCTAGAGTTAGAGAACTCCATTTCAAGCGAGATTGATCTCGTTGGAAAGCTAAGACACGAGGCTACAAGTTCTTTGAGGAAGGCAAACCCTGTTCAACCCCCAATATAGTCAAAATTGCTCATCAACAAATATTGGACTGTTACTGTCCAACCATTACTGTAATTGCTAACTTGCCAACACCAAAATCTATTAAAGATGTTAGATCATTCTTAGGACATGCTGGTTTTTATAGAAGGTTCATCAAAGATTTTAGTGTAATATCTAAGCCATTGGAGTCTATTAAAATTTTTTATAGAAGGTTCATCAAAGATTTTAGGACAAACTATATTTTATAGAAGGTCTAAGCTTTGCCTTTTGTTTGTCAATTGCTATAATGTTTATTATGTTGTGTTTATTTGTTTATGTTTCTTACATTTACTTCTTTAGCATGCATCCATGTTTAAATTGTCATGCATCACGTTAAAAGCACACACCTTAAAATCTAGGATAAGTGGGGGAGTAACGGTACCCCAATGGCTTTAGTTTGGGTAAGACTTGTGAAACCATCCAACTCTCGCTTGATTGTTTACTTGGAAGTGGTTGATATGCTAAACTGATATTACTCAGGGCCTCTATTTTCACACTACTTGTAAGCCTCATATCGACCTTTCATGGACGATCATTGAGCATGCGAGAGACCCTTCGAAACTAGATAATGACCAACCCCTTTGATGCACTCAACAATTAGGATCTTCCTCTTAGGTTGTCATCCCGTGAAGGGCGAGTCTGCATTTCATACGCATTTTTTCTAATTGCTTCAGCATTTTCGCATAATTGCATGATTTACATTTAGCAGGTTGAAATATAGGTTCCCCATTGAAACCCCTCTATAACACTCGTTCGAGAAAAAGACAAATGGAAAACGAAGGAAAAGCCCAGTTGGAAACCCAACATCAAAAAGAGGTGGACAATCTTAAAGAAGAAGTTGCAAGGCTTACTAGTCTACTCGAGTAGGCCTTGAGAGATAAATCCGGAAAAGCAACAATTATAGCTCAGCATGAACCTATGTTCGTAAATCTCTTCAATCCATAGAATATGGGGGCAAATAGGTTGTCATCTGAATTTCAACAAGCTATGCATTTCCAGCCAGCATACCCCTCAAGAATTTCGTCTACCATTGATTCTACAGAGAAAGAATCTCAAAAGGGCAAGAGGGTAAAAGAAGATGGTATGAACAAACTAGTTGCCCTAGAGCAAAGGTTGAGAGCATTGGAGGGAATTCGCCTATATGATCCTATAAAGGCTACTGAGATGTGTTTGGTGCCCAACATTGTCATTCCCAAAAATTTTAGAGTGCCAGAATTTGTCAAATATACGGGAACTCAATGCCCTATAACTCATCTTAAAGCATACTGTAACAAAATGGCTGAGGTGGTTGAAGATGAGAAATTGTTGATTCATTTCTTTCAAGACAGCTTAAGTGGCACTGCCCTCACTTGGTATATGCGGTTGGACAATACCAAGGTTAAAAAATGGAAGGATTTAGTTGATGCCTTCATGAGGCAATATAAGTTCAACATAGACGTGGGCCTTGATCGGTTAAGCTTGTAAGCTATGGAGAAGGACAACAAAAAGTCCATAAGAGAATACGCCCGGAGATGGAGTGAGGTAGCTGCATAAGTTAATACTCCCATGTTGGAAAAAGAGATGATTAGTTTATTTTCCAACACTTTTAAAGCTTCGTACTTTGAATACTTGGTTAGAAGCTCTGCACAACATTTTACTGACCTGGTTGTTATAGTTGAGAGGATTGAACAAGCCATTGGGTTAGGTAAAATTGTTGATCCAACTGAAAAGAACGGTTTCACCAAAAAAGGAAAGGACACTGAAGGGGGTGACCAAGGCTCTTACCGTTCCTATAGCTAATTTCTTTACGCCGACTCCAAGAAATCAACTATCTTGAAGAGAAAGCTATGGTGATATTAGGTCAAGAATGATCACTAAATGTTTAGCTCCTTTATGTGTTATCATGCCAGTATTCATGTTGGCATAAGATCTTTGTTGTTGAACTTCTTTTCCTAAGCTTCAATGAAATAATGAGTTTGTCATTCAATCGTGTTCATGACCAAGCATTATTCTGATTAAGAGAGTTTTTCTTATAAGAACTCACGAATACACCTTTGAAGCCTTGCGTGATCTCATAGACGCAATTCATCTCTTGTACCAAAATCCATTTCCCTATTGGAGTTTTGAAAATTTGATCTGGTATTTTGATTTCAAAAATAATTTGATATTCATTCAAAAATGATATTTTTCACATTCTACTTGTAGAATGACAAGTGAATCAAGCAGCTCCATCATTGAAGTGACTAAATTATAAACCATAAAAATTATGAAAAAAGAAAAGAAAAAGAAAGAAATAAACACACTTACCCCATGACTCTTGAATCATGTGTTTTTAAATGTATGAATAATGGTATGTAGTGAACTCGTTGCTCATGATTTATGAAATGCATCTTTGCAAAGACCAAACCATCACACTGGATGAGGTCAAAGTTTATTGATCTTAACTGCTTGCGCTTGAAATGAGGAAAGGCCATCTTTGTTATTCCTTTCACTTTCTGAAATAAGTACATCCTTTGCGATCCCTTTTTGAGCCTGAATAATTTTTCTTTCATGAAAACAAATCCCGATTAGGATCACACCCCACACTGGGGGGCAAGAGAAAATTTCAATGAGAAATGAGAAAAAGCCGTGAGAAAGCCAAAAAGGCATAAAGAGCCCAAGAAACTCAAATGCTAGGGGGCATACCCAAATCACAAGAAAAAGTGATAACCAAGATAAAGTGAGTATGCCCTAGCAAAGCTATGAAAAAAAAGAGGCAAATCAAAGAAGAGCGGTAAAAGAAAATATGAATGACGTCAATAGTCAAACTGTTGATAGTGATCCTTAGTCTTTGAGACCCTGAAACACTCTTTGAGCCTTATGAATCTTTTTCTTTCATAGCCAAGAACCACAGCCTACGTTACGTCCCGATAGAAGTCCTTTCTAATCAAGCAAGCAAGCAACCTAGAACAATAAACAATGCTCTCAAAATGCAAAGAATACTTTTTCATAAGATTCATGACATCAAGAATAAACTACTCATTATTATTCATGCTGATAAAAATGAATGTTCAAAAAGAGACAAGTTTTGCTCATACAAAACCTCGAGCTTTTTCTCGAGCCTTTCACTTTGAAACAAAAGGTCATCTCATGACGTATTTTCACTGAAGACCTCATTACCAAACACAAGAGCAAATGATCTCTTTTCCAAGAAAGAAAATAACCAAGGAGTTGCAAGATTTCAAAAGCAAATTGTTTTAGGCTCACATCGAAACAATTTTTGTTTTCAAAATGCAAGATCAAGATTTCAAACTTTATTCTCGACCCATATTCCTTCACCAAAATGAAAAAATGAGAGAATGGTCTTTTAAAACCATTATTTGTCAAAAAAATGCCCTTTATTCGTGTTGTTAGGAGCACCACCATGTCCACTCCCTGTTTGTGTGACGCATGTCACTAGTGATGAGATGGTTTATCATCGATAGACCTTTTTTTTTTTCTCTCCTCCATTGAAAAATACATTTTGGTCCTCTTTGTTGTAGGTATTTCAACTTCTATCTTTTTTTTTTAATTTTTAATTTTTATTCTTGATTTTTTTTGTAGAAATTTTATTTGTTGAGGACTTTCTTTACTTCAATCCTTAAAAATTTTTAGGACTTTTTTTTTAAAATTTCAAACTTTTTATAGAAGGTTCATCAAAGATTTTAGGACAAACTCTTTATTTTCTGTCTCTACAATGCTTTGGTTTGCTAATATTGTTAAATTTCTTGTTTCAAGACAATTGTCAGCTCATTGGAGTACCCAAGACAAAAGAAAGTTCTTGAAAGAAGTGAAGAACTTTTATTGGGATGACCTTTATTTATTCAAATATTGTCCTGATCAAATATTTTGAAAATGCATTCCTGACAATGAGGTAAGTAGAGTCATTAAATTTTGTCATTCTGAGGCATGTGGGGGGTCATTTCTCATCAAGAAAGACCACTGCAAAAATCTTACAAAGTAGATTTTACTGGCCCACCATGTTCAAGGATTCACATGCATTCTGCAAGACTTATGAAAATTGTCAAAAGTTGGGATCTATTTCAAAACATCACATGATGCCTTTAAATCCTATTCTTGTCATGAGATCTTTGATTGTTGGGGTATAGATTTTATGGGTCTATTTCCTCCATTATTTGGTTTATTGTACATATTAGTCGCAGTAGATTATGTTTCAAAATGGATAGAGGCAATTCCAAGTTGAAACAATGAACACAAAACAGTGATAAAGTTTTTGACAAAAAATATTTTGAGTCGATTTGGAATCCCTCGAGCCATGATAAGTGATGGTGGAACACATTTCTTGTAATAGTCCAACTGTACGACTTGATCAATGTTAAAAGTTCCCAACATATCATCTTTATTTGAGGGTAATTTTTTTTCATAAATTCGACAGAGTTTCGTTTGCTTTTAGGACATCCCAAGTTATCGACTACTATCAATTTACTCAATCAACCCATCATCACAAGGTCCCATAATTCCAAACCTTATATCAAACCTCATAATTCCACACCTTATACAATCCACACAATATATGTATCCAACGAGTAAGTTCAATTTGAACATAGTCCAAACATCATATCATAAATTTAAAAGAAAAGGAATAGTAACATGCAAAAGAAAACATTTACAACATAATAAGTATTCTTAAATATTTTAAAAGGGTTAATTACAAGATAACTAAAATACTACATGCTAAGCTGAACTTTTATAAATACATCAAGGTTTACACAAAAGTGTACTACATAAATGTGTTAATTCTCTTTTGTTTACATTAAATATTTACATAAGCTTCACAAAGTAAGGTCCTAAACTAGTGATCTCCCTGGATATTTGATGGACCTGTTACATAAATAAACATACCATTATGTTGATAAAAAATATATATATGCTCATGTAATGAATACGAATGAAGTATAAATTTTCTATCGGATCCATAAGAATTCTAACAGAGAACTTATATTTTTCTTGTAAATCTTTTAAACCCAATTAACACTCATTTATATATTCTTAATTTGAATACTCTTATTTACTTGCATGAACTGGGTGACCTTGCAAAGTCTAATATTGAAATCCTATCACGGATGCAATTAGTTGAAGCTAATCTTGCAATTCATATCCCGGCAATCCTATCACGGATGCCATTAGCCGAAGCTAATCTAGTAAATCACCAAACTTTATTTACATTGAACACGACATTTATTGTAATTGCATTCATCAGAAGAATTTTAATTTGTATAATTGCAAATAGGAGGAAAATCACGCACTTGCTTTGCTTGTCTCGCGACATCCCCTAACAGAAGATCCAATCCTGATTGCTCCTCCTGAATCATAAGGAAGTTTTTAGTTATGATTCCTTCAAGCCGATATTATAGAGAATCCATATTCATCCATTACTCATATGTTACTTTCTATGCATGTTCATTTCCTCATAATAATATATATATATATATGTATATATATATATGTATATGTATATATATATATATATATCATGTATATTTCAGAGTTAGTATCTCAATGTGCAATTGTTCGTATGACTCAATTCTTTTATATTCTTATATATAGTATTCACGTGAAAGTCTACTATTACTGTCTAACTTTGAACTGTTACTGGCCAATTTTCAACTATTACTGTCTAACTTTGAATTGTTACTGTCCAATTTTTAACTGTTACTGTCCAACCGTTATTGTCTAACTTTGAACTATTACTGTCCAACTTTGAACTGTTACTGTCCAATTTTCAACTCGGTCTAACTTCGAACTGTTACTGTCCAATTTTGAACTGTTACTGTCCAATTTTCAACTGTTACTGTCCAACTTTGAACTGTTACTGTCCAATTTTCAACTGTTACTGTCCGAACACTCATCAGATTTTAACTATATCTAAAGTTATAAAACTTCATTTTAAGTGAGATTGATCTCGTTAGAAAGTTAAGACATGAGGCTACAAGTTCTCTGAAGGGAGGAGAACCCAGTTTTGCCTCCAAGATAGTCAAAATTGCTCATTAACTAATTAGTCCTACTGCCCAACATAATCAGTCACGACTCAGTCTCAGTTGGTAACCCATAACTAGAGTTCTACATCTCCAAATTGAGCAAGACCAGTTTCCTTGGTTAGCTAACATTCAAATCTACAATTTATATGAGGAACCCGATCCTAATTCCCTCATCCTTCTACCTGAAATCTCACCAAAAGTTAGGAGACAAGTCTGTCCAGATTCATCTCCCTCTCCCCATCACACAATACTTTCATAAACTACATACCACATACATGAATTAACTTAATCTTAACAATAAGTACTTTTTTCCCAAGTTATGTCTAAGAACCCTAACCTATGATTCAATATCAAGACATCAATTCTTTATCAAATTTGAAATGAATTTTTTTTTTAAGATCATGTTTAGAACACCTTACTCGGTACAAATTAAGATTTTGATCTTCAACTAGTTAAAAATTTTCAATTCCCTCCTTTCTTTTCTTTTTGTTCAATCTCTTGGTAATCCTTTGCTCTCAAGTGTTTATCCCATCTATAAACTCTTAATCTTGGATGGGTTTTTGAAATTTTAGTGTTTCTCTCTTGATTTCTCAAGAATGGGTATAAAACTTCCTATTTTCTCTCCTTAGGGTTCCTACAGATTTTTGGTAAGGAGAGAGTATTTATACTCTATATTTTCCCTTATTTGCATTTAGGCCCCCTTTTCCTTTGAGTGTGTTATTCTCTTCAATTAAATCCAACCCTCAACAGTACCAGGTTTATTATAATGTCTTGAATTATTTCGCCTAAAAATTTATATTCAAAAATTCATGAATTCTTGTTTTTATTTAACCATATGCATGAATTTCTTCACTTTTATTTATTCATTTTTCCCGAGGTTTACATTTCTGCAACAAAGTCATTTGAGTCTTTAATGAAGAAATATGGAATCACACTCAAAGTTGCCATCCCTTATCACCCTCAGACAAGTGGACAAGTAGAGCTTGCTAATAGGGAGATCAAACAGATCTTGGAGAAAACAGTGAACCCTAATAGAAAAGACTGGTCTTTAAGACTTAACGATGCACATTGGGCTTATCGAACTACTTATAAAAAATCATTAGGTATGTCACCTTATAGACTAGTCTATGGAAAACCTTGTCACTTGCCTATGGAACTTGAACATAAAGCTTATTGGGCTATTAAAGCTTTCAATTCAAATCTTGATGATGCTAGTCAGCTGCGAAAATTACAAATAAATGAGCTTGAGGAAATAAGAAATGATGCATATGAAAATTCAAGAATTCATAAAGCAAGAATCAAAGAGTTTCATGACAAGAAAATATTGAGAAAAACATTCAATGTTGGTCAAAAAGTCTTGCTTTATAATTCTCGACTCCATTTATTTCCTGGAAAACTAAGATCAAGATGGAGCGATCCTTTTATTGTGAAACATGTGTATCCATATGGGGCCTGTGATATCGAGAATCCAAAGAATGACAATGATTTCAAGGTAAATGAACATCATTTGAAAGTTTACTTTGACAATTTTTTAGTTGAAAATGACTATTGAATTGAGTGATCCTGTATATAAAGATTGATTCTTTTTCTCACATTGTTTTGTGTTTCGTTTTGGTGTAACTTTTTTTTTGCTAGTCTCTCTCACCCCGGTCAAATGGCGGATAACGGTACTCTGTGACTTAAGTCGGTTCTTTCAGTTCCCATAATAACTGATATCTGTATATATTTGTGCAATTCCTTGCTCTTTCTCCCTTCTTTGAATCTCTTCTCCAATTCTCATTTGAAAATGGACACCACTCTTGAAAAATTAAAAAAGTATTTTCTAGCTTTGCCTCCAAATTCGATTGCAAAAATTTACCGTGCTAGGTGTGCAAGATTGAGGTTATTAATGAATCATGGAATTCCTGAAGATATTCATTGGCTGATTGAAGCAAAGGTCCGATTATCAGGTGAGTCCTCTAATTCTTTCATTTTATACATGCCTGGGACAGGTAAAAGCAATTTTGCAAAGAAACGTCGTGCAAAACGACTAAAAGTCTGTCACCGATGTGCCAAATGGACTTGTAATGCACAATATCATTCTTTAGGAATGGCATCTATAAACCGTGAAGATAAAATACATTTCATTAAGGATGACCTGAGTAAGGGGTCTTTAGATGTCCATCGTGCAATTCATGATTTATGGCCACAATTCCATAAAGAACATGCTCGACATTGTCTTGGGAATCTGACTAAAAAAGACCATGTTTGCCAGTTTTTAAGAAAATTGGATGGGAAGCCTATCCCCGACCTATAGAAGGCGTTTAAGACGTTCTTGGAAGTAAAACCAAGGGAAGATGTGAACTACAATCATAACTACCTGTTCATACACATACTTTTTCAAAATAAATAAATAAATAAAGAGAGAGAGAGAGAGAGTGAGACTCCAGCTGACCTACATATAGGTGGTATGATTGCATTTTCAATTTCTCATCTATAAAATCTTTTCTCCCTTCCCTTCATTTCTACTCAACCGATACATTCAACAGATATATAAGTGTGTAGAAATAGCAGGTTCCTCAACTCATCACATAAGAAATATTTGTGTTTTCAGTGGATCTAGTCTTGGGAAAGAAAAAGAGTTTTTAGAATCAGCAAATCATCTTGGTTAGGTACTAGCTGAGAGAAAGATTCATTTAGTGTATGGGGGAGGCAGCCTTGGGTTAATGGGGGTGTGTTGATTAGTACTTAAAAGTGCATTTTTATCAAGGTTTTATATCATCATTTTGCACTTGAAGTATCAATAACTCCTTAACTAAAGCATGTTTTATAATAACGTATCTAATAATATAAGATACCTTTAATTTATGGTAAATGTTCATCTTAAATGCAGGCCTATCACATAAATGAAAGAATTGATTGATGAGTTGAAGTACTTAAATTAAAAGGACAAAGAGATGGCCAAACTTAGAAAAGAGATGATTGGTGTAGTCCAAACTTGAACACTGTTCGGTAATCGGGTGATATCTGGAGCTGCCGATCTTGGATTTAGGTCCATTTTATATGGATGGAAAGATAAGACATAGGCCTACAACTTTTATGTGGAGCCCAAGATTTAAAAAGGTCGTTTTCAAGTCCAAATTGCAGCAACAACAAAGAAGTCCGAATCTGTCCTGCAGCCCAGACACTGTTTAGTGTTCAGCCCATATCTCGAGTTCTAGAAGTCCAAATGATCTCAAATTTTTACCCTGGACAGATGAGACAATTCTCTAGAACTTTCATGATTTAAGTTTGTTCAAATTATGACATCATCAATGACGTTTTTGGCAGACAAGAAGATAAGGATTGTCACCAAGTCAAGATGTGGCCACCCACTCATCAATTAGTCAACAAATCAATAGTTCTGAATTTTGGCCTATAAAAGGAGGCATTTGCCATGTATTTAGGCATCTTGGTGTTCAGATCAAGATCATGCTCTTGCTCTTTCTTTATATTTTGTAATGCTTAAGTTTTGCTTATATTAATTTCTTGCTTATGCTTTTCATTTCCTTTCCTTGTTTATTTATGTTTCTTTCTTTCATTAT
>Ga0325405_1006707_pt1 | contig 11621 bp, 8 predicted proteins | sample PopdelMetagenome_21_FD_205663 | JGI IMG/M metagenome (GOLD analysis project Ga0325405, IMG submission 205663) | Populus deltoides microbial communities from Bellville, Georgia, United States - Xylem-Control-R2 | ecosystem: Host-associated > Plants > Phyllosphere > Stem > Wood/Secondary xylem...
CACACACAACACAATAACACAACTTCACATAACAATAATAAAATAAATCCTTCTTTGTAAAGAATTTCATAAAAAATATTACATTATAGTTTATGGCATTACACTTTCGTGTTTTGATAATTAGTCAAAATTATCTTCTTCTTCTTCAATTGACTCGTCGCCAGCTCTATCACAATATTCTATGTTGATATCATTGTTCTAATCATCTTCATCGACTTGTGCTTATTCGTTGGAGCTCAGAACAACATTCAACTCCTCAGCATCAACATCAACAAAAATATTAGAGAATTTGAATTTTCTTCTAAGTCAATCGATGGAGAAACTCAATATGGTTTAACCAACTCACTAACTTGAAAGACATCATCTTCCATATTTTAGTCATCGTTCTCATTCTGAACAACCTCAACACGATCCCTGGGTTTGGTTTTCAATATGGATAACCAATCAACTCTTGAACGATCCTTTCTAAAGAAATGAGTGTATATATAATAAACTTGTTGGCATTGCTTGGCGAAAACAAAGACATTGTTGACTTTGTAAAGTCTAGCTTTAGAGTTAATTTCGACCAAACCATGATGGGGTTCTACTTTGATTCCTTTGTCAGTGGTGTAATACCAATATCACTTGAATAAAAAGATTTTATTATGCTCACTATGATATTACAATTTAATTATCTCTTCTAATTTCTCATAATAGTCAACTTCAAACTCAGTAGAAGTCGATCCCTTAACACAAACCCCAATGTTATATATCTTTCTACCATGCTTATAATCATCAGTTTGAAACACATATCCATTGACAAAATACTCGTTATAGAACTTCACCTTTCTTTCAAAACCCAGATATAGTAAAGACAATGTAGCCCTAGCATTCCCTCCTAATTTATAAACCTGGTACATCAAGTACAACAATGAACAGTGAATGAGAATTATGTAATGAAATTAAGTATCTCGATAGATAATGAGTTTATGATAGTACTTACATGTATTTTGAACCACGTGGCAAATTGTTCATCTTGTAATCGAAAGATTTGAGATTCGGTCAGTTGTGAGTTATCATATAGTAAATATTGACGATGTTGCCTACGAGGTATTCAACAATGTATGAGTTTGTGATATTATAAGAGATAAATATTCCATTAGTAACAAAGTTTAAGTAGTATACTTACTAAATAAAAGGTCTCAGTTCATTGCAGTTAAATAACACTTAAGTATATGTTTGTCTGAATTCAATTTCAGACAAATATCTTTCCCTGACAGCATTTTTTGGTGTGGGTCATCTATGATTGGAGAATATTAACAAGTTCTCACTTGAAGGCACTTCACCACCATTGTCAAGCCTTAGAACGTGATTGATTATTATTCTCAAATGATGCTCGAAATAGTACAAGATACATGTTGAGATCTTCTCAACAATATAGGCCTCACATATCGAAGCCCCAACATGCATTTAACCTTTTTCTTAAAGTTGAACAAGAACCTTCATGGAATTAAATGAATGTTTTCAATTAATAAAAACAATGAAAATACATTTTTAATTACATTGCATGTGTAATCTCTAACCTTTCAAATTGATACATCCATCTATATTGGACTAGGCCTCCAACTTTTACCTCATATGGTAAATGTATAGGTAGATGCTCCATCAAAGTCAAAAAAATGATGAGGGAATATCATATCAAGTTTGAATATTGTCTGGATGATATTCATTTCAAACCTCTCAATGTGTTGTGTCTGCAACTTGTTGGAGTATATATCTATAAAGAAATGATTGATCTTTGTGAGTGCATCCCATATCGTCCTTAGCAAAAAATCACGATAAGTTAATGGAATGAGTGTGTACATAAACACGTGGTAGTCATGGCTCTTCATTCCATATAATCTGCAATCCTTCAAATTAACCAACCTTGATATGTTCAAGGCATGTCCATCAGGAAAACGTAGACTATTAAGCCATCGGTAGACTAGTAGTTGTGCATTCTTATATAAGGTGAAGCTTACTTTGGGCTTTGCAACCTGTGACCCCGTATAAACCAACTTCGTATTTTTACAATGACAAAACAACGTTATATCCATTCTAGCCTTGATGTTGTCATTTGTCTTCCGCTTCACGTTCATGACCGTGTTGAAAATATTTTCAAACATGTTCTTTTCTATATGCATGATGTCAAGGTCATAACGGAGGAGATTGGTCTTCCAATAAAGAAGCTCTCATAAAATACTTTGTTGTACCCAATTGTAGGTCAAACCAAAACTAGAAAAATTTTGCTTACCAGATTGAAAACCAAACACAAAGTCACCATATTTTGACATCATATCATACAATTCTTCTCTAGAAAGATGCGGGGGTGCAACATCCTTTTCAACTCTGCCAACAAAAAAATCCTTTATGCTATAAAATACCCAAAAGACTCTAAACCTATTTTTCATGCTGTTGTAATTGACCCCATTGTGCAAGATGATTATGAGCATAATTTCTTAAAAGATGAGTTGAACTTTGTATTACAGCATAGCAAGACAGATAGGGATGCAAGGCTGGAGATTAATGAGGACATGAAAGAAGCAATTATGTCTTTTCATTCATTACTTAAAATGCCAAATAGGTTGGTTAACTCTCCTTTACAACTACCAAATTCTTATGAAAAGGTTTTACCTTCTATTGAACAGGCCCCGAAGTTGGAATTGAAGTCTTTACCTAAACATTTGAAGTATGTGTACTTGGAAGAGAATGAAACCCTGCCATTGATTATTGTAAACCCTGAGAATGAACTTATATATATAATAAATTAATTAATTATAAAGATTATAAAAGACAAATGAAGTATGACTCAAATTGTGAAAAAGAAAAAGAAATGAGGTCAAAGTGTAATTAAAAAGAATAGGGTTATAAATACCCCATTTCTTTCTTCATGAGGCTGGCGGCATGAAAACAAAAAAAATGAGAAATTCTAGATTTTTCCATTAAAAATTTAAGAGAGAAACACCAAAGTTTGTCAAGATTTTACAAGTCTTAGATAGGTTGGTAGGGAAAACACCATTTGGCAAGATAATTTGTACGAAACAAGAGAAGAAATTGTGAGGAGACAAGGGGGAGAGGGTCGGCTGGGGTGCAAAAGGAAAGAGCTGAATTTTTCAACCAGTTAGGAATCAAAGTTCAAATTATCCTCAAGTAAGGAGCCCTAACTCGATTATATGAATTAATTTAAATTTGATTAGAAATTGTGTAATTATCTTGAATTGAAATTAGGGTTTTTGAACAAAATTTAGGGGAATGTAAAATTGTTTGGAATTGGATCAATTAAAGTATTGTAGGTTGCCTTGGATGTGAAATTATGTAAGAACAACAAAGAAAAGCCAATGGATAAAGGATCTAAGGTGGTCGGCCATTAGGGGAGTGAGTGGGAAAAGTAGAATTTGTGATTTTCTTTGTTAATTGCTTATGATGTGTTGTTGTAATATGAATAATAGCTAGAAAGGATAATTATCACATAGGAAGGAGAAGGGAACGGTTCCCTTAGGTTATGCTTCGACCAAGACAAGATTAAGGAGAGGGAGGGTGGAGTTTTGAGATTTTGTATGATAATGATGAGTGAATTAGGTGTAGTGGAAATTTTACTAATAAGTGAAGCACGATAACTTGATGATAAGGGAACTTCGTAAATCAATTGCATGTGTTATGTGGGGTAGAAATAAGTTTATTGGCTATATGTATAGCATATGGCTTGACTTAGGAGGATTTGTAAAAGGTAGGAAAACATGGGATTCAATAATGTGTATGTTCCTTGAAATAGTTTTTTTTTTACCACCTTACACAAAAATGGGTGAATTAGCTTAAGCGGCCTTGGGAGGTCATATTTAGGAAGGCTACCATGCATATGATGTAGAAATGGTTGTCTTGAGAGTAAAAGGGGAAATGGGGATAATTAAAAGTTCATTTAAAACATGGACAAAAGCTAGTCAAATTCATCACCCTGATTTCAGAGAGGATTCGAAATTAAAACTGATAAAATTTAGGAAACTCTTATTCATATATGTTATAGCCAAGGATGTTAGCTTTCTAACAAATCTGACCTCGCTTAATTTTGAGGTCTAGACCTCTAGATATAGATAAATATTTGAGGAGAGGTTGAACTGCAACCTCTACTAGCAATTTCAACAAGCTGTCAAAACAAGAAATTTAGTCGTGTTAAGGGCAGAATTGGGTTTCCTTCCCTTCAGAGAACATGTAGTGCTGTGTCCTAACATTCAAAAAGAAATAATCCATATTCAAAACTAAATTTGTGATGTGAGTTATGATTAGATAAAGAACCATGATCTTAAGGGATGTAATGAAAACGCAAATGTAAAAGAAGCAATTGTTAAAAAGAAGTCAACGTTGTCATTATTATTATTATTATTATTATTATTATTATTATTATTATTATTATTATTATTATTATGAGAAATGTAACTTGAGCAAAAAATAATATGTTATGCTTGTGGATTCAGGAGGGACCGTAGGAGGAGCACAACAACAGCAAGGGAGCGCAAGTCGAGTTTCTGCAGTAGGTAGGTGTCTTATACCTACACCCTTCTTAAATATCTATAACCTTGGAAATCTATTTAATTCTTGGATTGTTTCCATGTTGATGTTGCTAAAAGGAGAAATGATCAGATGAAATAAATGAAAAATGAAGACGAACTTGATTAATTGATTTGGTTAGGAATAGTGAACTATATTAATGGACTTAAATGGTAACCACTTCTTGAATTTGATTAGTCAATCACAAGTGCAGGAGGCTAATGATGTTAGTAAGGTTTATTAACATCGGCATGACCATCCCAGAGATTAACTATTCGGGTTAAGAATATGATATCGATGGGTGGCGTTGATATCGGCAATTCCATGAAACTTGATTAGTTATTCCTGATGTGAAAACTAATAATGCCAAGAATCTTTGACATCAGCATTACTAAAGATATTTCAAAGTGTTATGGAAAATTGATTAACTATTTTAGGTTAGAAATAGTTAATGACATCAATAGGCTGCATTGATGTCGGCATTTGCAACAAACTTGATTAGTCGGTCCCGATAAGGGTGACTAATGATACTAATGAGATTCATTAGTGTTGGCATTACCATACTAATAGGAAGAAGTGGTTTGATTAGCAATCTCGTGCAGAATGGTTGATGATATCAATAAAATAGGAATCAACATTTTTGAAGGAATTTTTCCTTCAGCATTAACATATGACATTAGTCGAAAAATCTGGGAGGAAAAAGGGGAAAATGTTTAGTGATTCCCGAAAGGATAAATCTAGAAGCATTAGAAGAAGACTAGATGGGGAATTGTAAAGAATTATGATAGTATGCAGCATATATATATATATATATATATATATATATATATATATATATATTCTTTACGTTAATATTGCTTTTGTTATGATTATTTTTTAATGTTATGTTGTTGCAAGTCCATCATATTCACGATATGAGTAGTATTTTAGATTCTCTATCTTTTGTGTTATTTAGAACTAAATGAATGTTAATGTATTTTGTATCTCAAGAAACTATTATGACTTGAATTGTAATATCATCATTTAAATCGATTGTCAGAACATAAACTATATTACTACGTATTTGTAACTTTCATGCATGTTTGTTTCTTTTATCTAAGTACTAATTTATGTCTGACTTTAAAATATGGATATTTGGGAAATTGTGGTTGTACCATTGAATATTTATGATGATTGAGATTCATGATGATTGAGATGTGATTGAGTAATGATTAATGGAAGTGTACAGGTTGTTTATTGATAACTTGCGACCTCCCAGTTTAAAGGATACTCTACCAAAATTTCAATAGAAATTTCGGTGAACCTTGTATGAATCTAGTTTTAAAAAAAATCTACCATGTTTTTCCCCTTTTGTGATTAATGTGTGGTCTCGAAAATGGGCATGTTACAATTATTATAAATGATCTAACTGAAGTCCAAGAAGAAAAACTATTAAGAGTTGTCTAGCCAAAGAAAATAAAGAAAGACATTTTAGGGAGGCAATCTAAGCATGGTGTTGCACCACAACCGATAAAAAAAAAATTGTTTGTTTAGTTCATTTTATTGCTTTCTCTATTTTCAGTATTGTTTAATTTGAATTTTCTCCTCCATATTTTCTCCACAAACTTTATTCCTTTGGTTGGAACTACAAAGCACACTAAAGGACATACTGCTTTTCAGTTATCGAATCATCCCTCAATAATTCAGCTATACAACATTGCTCAAAATGAAACACATTCATGGCAGTTTTCTTTACTTCCCCATCTTTTTTTAGCACAGTCATTTAGGACAATTTCCATATTAAGTGTGGGGGGATTTAGGGGCTATCTATGTTGGTGGCATTATGCTCTATTTTTATCATTTTTATGTCAATGGCATTATGCTCTGCTTTAGCAATTCTAATATGTCTACATCTTCATGTTTTAAAATTATTGATTTAGGGGCTATCTATTACAAACATAATTTTTATATTTGTGGAACCAAAATATTTTTTGTGGTAATGTTATTTCAATGTCTTGATTGTTAATATCATTAACGAATTTTCAAATGAGCTAGTAAAAAAATCATAACATGATTGAATAATGATTTTGTTTTTTAAAAAAGATTGTTTAGTCAATTGTTAATATCATTAATGAATTCTCAATTGAACTCCTAAGAAAATCAAACATGATTGCATGATGATTTGGCTTTTTTTAAAGATTGTTTAGTCAAGTTATTTTCTTTAGGACTAAAGTAACTAAATTTAGGAGACACTAACCTTTCAAGTGAAACACTAACCTTTCCATTGGAATGAATTTAAGTGAAACACTAACCTTTCAAACACACGAGAATTAAGTGATCATTCATGTGAGGTCTACTATGTGGTTATTTTATTCTAAAGTAAAAACACTTGATAAAAAAAATTTTAAATTGATTGGAATGTCATTCATGATATGTTATAATAGTTTGAGAGTTTAATTGTTGTTCGTTGATGGCATTACATTTTTTATATTGAAAAAGTAAAATTAAAATTTTGTCCGAGGACGTGCAAAAGCTAAGTGTGGGGGAATTTGATAAGTGCAAAAATATACATATGTTTGTATTCCTTTCACACTATGCTTTTTAATGTATTTTGAGCTTATTGAAAGTTATTTTTATGAGTTTGGCATGCCTAAGAAACTTTGTGAATTAATTGCTAAAATATAAGAATTTCTGCATTTAATATTTCAGACCTTGCTTCTTGTGATAGTTTTTCATCACGTTATAATTTCAAAATGTGATGTGGACTCCATAAAATTTAAAGTACACATATTAAGCTTTCTAAGAAGGTATTATGGAAAGAAATCCAAGTTTGTTTGGACTACTAATCAGACCTGTAAAATCAGGCCAAAATCCTACTTACAGCAGGATTCTCCGCTTTCACACTACAGATTCAAATAAGCATATCTTGAGCCTTAAATATCAAAATCATGCAATTCAAAAATCCAAAATTATCTACACATCCAGGAATACAATTTTTATGAAGGATGTCAAGTCAGATAAAATATTTTTAAAGGCAACAATCCATACATAAGCTGAAAGATAAGATTAGTCTCCAAATCTGATAAGGAAATTAATGGTGTTGAGCATCCCACTACGACTGAGAGTTTGACATAGAAACGGTGGGCCTTAGAATTCAAGAAAGGTCCAAATAAAACCTCTAACATTCCATGAATAAAAAAATACAGCTGGAATAACTGGATATTGAAAGAAACCAAGTAAAAAACAAAGTATAAGTTGCAGTAGAGTCTAATTACAATAGAGTTGTGATAGCAGCAGAGTCAGTTTTCAACACAAATTATGAGGGATTTAATCAACCTAATAACCAGATAAAGAAGAAGGAATTAAGTAACATTAAAGACTTTTAATCAAGAGAAGAATCCTTACGAAAGACTACAGCTGAAAGAAGGAATAAAGGAAGCAAATCGCAGCAGCATTTTTTTCTCTTTGTTTTTGTTAATTTTTCAGGAGCTATGAACTAAACTTTGGCTTTCAGTTCAAGGAGAATATACACAATCTCCATTATTAAGTTGTGAAAAGTAACGTTATCATTGTAATTCTTTCATATTCAAGTACTTATTTATTTTTATTTTAGAATTATGCTATTGATTTTTGTTGATGCTTATTGAATTGTTTTGAGATGGTATATACGTGCTTTCTAGTTTCTTTCAATCCGTAATTATTGTTAGGGACTAGAATAAGAAGCAAATGAGTTAACTTGATTGCTGTAATTATCACTTTAATTTATTAGAGATGAATAAGCTAAAGTTAAATTGCTCAAGTTTTTGAACAGTTGCTTAGAATAAATTTTACAAACTTTGCTCCTAAGACTACTGTCGAGTGAATTAAAATTGTTTTTCAATATTAAATTTGTTTGATGGTAAGAAATTGATTAGAAAATTTTATCTAATTAATTTACTCATAATCTCTTTGATTCCTCTCAGCTTTAAGCGACATCAAATTTATTTGTTTGAATTGAAAGGATATTTATTTTACATTGATGATCAACGAATTTATAGGAATAGATGTCTAGACTTTTGAATTGAGTTAATGACATATCAATTTATTATTTTTATTTTCAGAATTTTGTTTCTTTAATTTTTTATTCAAATCCCCCATTCTTTTTTATCTCAGTATATTATAAAAAGATTAAATAAAAAAATTAAAATTCAATCTGATGGTTACAATCATACTATAAAATTTTAGTATATTATAGGAAGATTAAATAAAAAAAAATTAAAATTCAATCTAATTGTTATAATCATACTATAAATTTATTTTATTCATTATAATTAGAAATTATAAATGGTAGCTAGTTAAGGCATTCATTGAATAATGTAGTAGCCCAGCCCAGGCCTAAAGATCTGATCAGAGCAGGAGGAAAACACAAGGTAACAAAGGGCCTCCCCTCGCTCTTCCTATTTCCTAACCCTAAAAAAATTAACAGACATGTGTCCACTTTCCTCGATCCTCTCTAAAATCTATTCTCTTGTCTTTCCTTTTCCGTTAAATTAGCATTAGCACACACTCGCAATCTCTGCTTCATCCACTATTTGTGGTATGCCTTCACTTTCTCTTCGTTATTATTTACATATTTTATTCTAAGTTTTTTTTTTTAATTCCCCCAGCGGTAAAGAATAGCAACAACCTTAGGACTTATTTCCGGTAAGATTCTGATTTCACCACTGTCTATCTGTTCTTAGTTATCCCTTTCATGGTGATCCACTGGTCTGAAATTTGTTGGCATAGAAGGAGAAAGAAAAACCCAACACCTCCAATCTCTAACTTTTATTTCACATAACTCCTACATATCTTCCTAGTGTTTCATTTTCATTTTGTTCAAGAATCAGTCTTTCTCCTTTTTGTGCTTTAGATTTGGGTTTTTTATTTTTCAATATACATAATTGTATAGCCAATTAGTAGTTGGAATAGTGAAGATTAAGACTTTTTGGATCTGGGTTCAGTTCATTTCTGTTGGGTTTTAATCAGCTTAAGTGCATCGCTGGTTGAGCTGAGCAAAAAGGAGAGGGAGCTTGTTTTGGGTATCAAAGACTTTTTATCTAGTTGAGCTAAAAGGGCTTGTTGGTGATTTAGTGTTTTAAAAGTGGCTAAGATGAGTTTGAGTGCTGCCGAGGATAATTCGGCATCAGAGATTCATCTACCAGCTGATATAGATTGGCATATGCTTGACAAGTCGAAGTTTTTCTTTCTTGGGGCAGCATTATTTTCAGGTGTATCAGCTGCTCTCTACCCTGTTGTTGTTTTAAAGACTAGGCAACAGGTTTTTCCCACGCAAATCTCGTCCCTCAAATTGTCATTGTCAATTATGAATCATGAAGGTGTGAGAGGATTCTATAGGGGTTTTGGTACTTCTTTGATGGGTACAATCCCAGCTCGTGCACTTTACATGACGGCGCTTGAGGTTACTAAGAGTAATGTTGGGACTGCAACTGTTAGGTTAGGGTTTTCAGATACTACAGCAACAGCTATTGCTAATGCTGCTGCTGGGTTGAGTTCTGCCATGGCTGCGCAGGTAGTTTGGACCCCAATTGATGTTGTGAGCCAAAGACTCATGGTACAAGATTGTAATGGTAGCAGCATCAAGAGTAGCAAGAATATGATCCCCAGTTCGAGTTCGTGTAGGTATATGAATGGTATTGATGCATTTAGGAAGATTTTGAATGCGGATGGTCCAAGAGGGTTGTATAGAGGATTTGGGATATCAATATTGACTTATGCACCATCTAATGCAGTTTGGTGGGCATCTTACTCTGTGGCTCATAGGCTTGTGTGGGGTGGTATTGGTTGCTATGCCAGCAAGAAAGATGAGAATGCTGTAAATGGTGGTGGGGGTTGTGGTTATAGGCCGGGTTCAAAGGAAATGGTGGCAGTACAGGGGGTATGTGCAGCCATGGCTAGTGGAGTTTCGGCTATGATTACTATGCCACTTGACACAATTAAGACACGCTTGCAGGTTTTGGATGGAGAGGAAAATGGAAGAACAAGGCCATTGACAGTTATGCAAACAGTTAGGAACTTGGTGAAGGAAGGTGGTTTTGCAGCTTGTTATAGAGGATTGGGACCAAGGTGGGTTTCAATGTCAATGTCTGCAACAACCATGATCACAACGTACGAGTTTTTGAAACGTTTATCTACCAAGAACAGAGATAGCTTGACCTCATGACCCGAGAGCAATGGAAGAGGAAAGACTTTTTCCACTTGAAATCCTTGAAATTTTTGTTATTTCTGTACCGTGTCTCTTTATCAGCCTGCTCCCCAAGATGGCCTATCAATGTAAATTTTTGTTTTCCTGCTTCCCCGTTATTTTTAGTGGAAATCAATGTAAACTTCAGTATAGTAATAACAAGGCCTTCCTATCTGTGCTTCTATGTCCTGAATTCATTTGAGATGGCACTTGTTCGTGTCCAAATTATACAGCATCTGTCTCTTTAGTTCTGAAGTCTCGGTTATGGGAGAGAAGATATGTCTCATAAAGAAACTGCTAGCGTGCTTTCTGTTAGGTGAATATAAACATCTTAGCTGATGATGGCACTAACCAATCATTCATGTCCATCTATGCATGCAGAGGGAGAGACAATGACAGTCTCCATTTTCTTGTTTAACCAGAATAAATTATGAACTTCACAGTTACCTTAGCAAAACAGAAGAAAAGGAAAAGGAAGAAGAGAAAAATAGCAAGACCTCAATGAGGGTGTTGATGCGACGAAGTCTTCCAGATGTTGGTGGCTCTAACCCATGAGCACTCGAAGGGACGAGGATTACCGTTTGCAGGTGAGGACATGAGGTCATCAATTGCTTCTGCTAAAAGAAGCTTATCCTGTATGGCACCTAGCTTTGTCCTCTCGTTCCTCGAAAGGAATTTGACAGTGTATTCTTTAATTATTATCTTTTATCATACTAATTAAAGCCCAGCAAATGTCTCATAATATTATTGTTAAACGAAAAATAACTCCCTAATCGGCTACTCGGACATGCGTTCACGGGTAACTGACAAGTAGAGAAGGCGAGTTACGTATGTAGCATGCGTTTAAGGATATTTGAGG
>Ga0325405_1006708_pt1 | contig 11620 bp, 9 predicted proteins | sample PopdelMetagenome_21_FD_205663 | JGI IMG/M metagenome (GOLD analysis project Ga0325405, IMG submission 205663) | Populus deltoides microbial communities from Bellville, Georgia, United States - Xylem-Control-R2 | ecosystem: Host-associated > Plants > Phyllosphere > Stem > Wood/Secondary xylem...
ATTATTATTATCCAATTGGGCAGGTTAATCAAATCAGCATGTATTTGGTAGAAGAAGACATGTTGACGATTAGAATAAGCTCAACATGTCAAAGAGGCAGATTTTATATTAGAGAGTAGACATCTGTGACGATTAATTAATTATTTAACCCAATTTTTCAATTTATTATTAAATGAAGAGCTCTCTCTCTCTCTCTCTCTCTCTCTCTCTCTATATATATATATATATATATATATATATATATATATATATTATTCGACAAACTTGTGTATTAATTAATAATTATATTTTAGGCATGAATTTGATTCTAGTGTACCGATCGATGTCAAAGTTGGTCCATCCTGCCACACAAGTATAGTACCCACTCCTAATTATATTTTAACTACTAATATTATTCCTTAATTATGACAATAAAATTAATGACAATCAAATCAAGCTAACTACTAATATTATTCTTTATGACACAAATTCACTTTTCGTTGTTGAAATTATCTCTTTAAATTTTTATTATTATTATTAACTATTTTTCTTATTTATATTTATGCATTGTTTTTTTTATTGGATATTCAAGTTAAGGGTGAGCAAAAAAATCAAAAAATCGATTAAACCGAGAAAACCGGAATAAAAAAACCGAAAAACCAAACTGTGAAAAAAACAGATTAAACCAATTAAAATTTTGAAAAAATTAGCCGGTTCAATTCGGTTTTATAAGCCTGAAACTGAAAAAACCAAACCGAACTGAGTCCAAACCGAAAAAAAACTGGAAAAAAAACCGAGCCAAACAGGAAAGAAACCGAGCCAAAACCGAGCCAAACCGGTTTGAACCCGTTTTTGTCCTACAAAACCAAACCGAAATGGTCGGTTTGAATCGGTTTCAGTTCGGTTTTGTTTTTTTTTAAAAAAAAACCTCGGTTTGATTATTTTTTTATAAAAACCTTGGTATTGTATACTCTCTATTTTTTCTGTTTTTGAAGTTATTGAACAACATTAATTGGAACCTTGGTTTTTCAGGATTGATTAGACAATTACATGTATTTGTTAGATTGTAGAATATATTTTTTTCATGAATATTTATTTGTATAAAATAAGACAATTTATATTGTGTTTACCACATGTGGAAGTAATTTTTTTTTTAAATAGTTAATATGCTTTTACTTTCATTTAAGTATTATTTCAATATATACTTTAGTATGGATACTAGAGGTTAGTTTTAATCTCTTATGTATGATTTAATATTTGTTTTGTATGTATACTAGTCTTATTTTATGATTGCAAGTTTATAATAAACTTATAATTTTGCATGATTATAAACTAAATAATATACATGTGACAATTTGAACAACAATCTTAAGGCTTTAATTATTTAGACTTTGTTTAGTTTATACATGCATTTTTGCAATCTTGTATGGTATGCCTTGTTGTTTAATTTTATTTAAACAAACTCATATTGGCATGATACATGTTAAAAAGATCTAAAACTATATAATTGTTTTTTTATGATCTTTCTTGGTTGAATTATTTATTTGTTTAGATTTTATTGTTGTTTATAATGATTTTTTTTATTAAACTTTATTTTTTTAAAAAAAAAATTTTGTTTACTTCAAATATATATTTATACATACTTATTGGGAAGCCAATTTTGATTATATAAATATTTTGGCTTTTTGTTAAAAAAAAAATAATTTTATCATGACTTTAATTCAAAAATTGGTTGTTTCCACCAATATTACTTTGGCAAATATTAATTTGGTAGTGAGAATTTCACCATCATCTTTCGTAGTAAACGGTGAGAAACCTGAAAAGTTCAATGGATTCAATTTTAAGAGGTAGCCACATAAAATGTTGTTTTATGTGACCACCTTGAACTTGAAAAAATTCTTGTTGGAAAGTTTTGGACAAGAAGTTTAAGGTTGAAGTTGCTCATATGGAAAAGTTAATAGTCGATCAATTTTTGGATTTTAAGATAGTTTACTTAAGGATAGTTATAAGTCAAATTCAAGAGTTTCAACTCACCTTATATGATATTTACACTAAAAATATGTTTATAAGTGAATCCTTCCAAGTGGCTGTAATTATTGAAAAATTATCATCATCTTGAAATGAATTCAAAAACTACCTTTAGCATAAAAACAAGCAAATAAAAGTTGAAAATCTCATCTTGAGTCCAACGAAAGAGGAGGACAATACGTTGTCTTAAAGAAGACCTAACTTCTCTAGTATAGCTCTTAAAACAAACTTTATGGAATAAGTGGCAATGTTCTACAATAAAGACCAAGAGATAAAGCTTATCGAGAAGAGGAAAAGCATTATCAAACAATTTAATGGAAAATATTTTATATGCAACAAGATAAGGGACGCAACCAAGGGTTGCAGAAATAAGGCTCAACAAAGTAATCCAAGAAAATAAATAATTATTAAAGTCAATATCAATGAGGTTGATCACTTCGCTGATAAAGTTTTAGAAATAAACATGTTTGTTGTTGTTTATCAAGTCAACCTAATTAAAAATCCTAAATAGTGGTGGGTTGACACTAGTACAACTAAATTTATATGCACTGAGAAAAGGATGTTCTTTGCTTACAAATAAGTTGATGGTGAGCAGTTGTACATGGAAGATTCATTAACCTCAAAAGTACTTGGTGTTGGAAAAGTCATTGTAAATATGACTTCTTAAAAACTTCTAACCCTCAACAATATTTTTTATGTTGTTTATATTAAGATGAACTTAATGTTTGGATCATTGTTAAATAAAAATAATTTTAAATTGGTCATTGAGAGTGAAAAACTTGTACTCTTTAAAAATAGAGTGTTAATAAGAGAGGAGTATATTTGTGATAGCTTCTTCAAAATGATTGTGATGACTATTGTAATCATAGATGAGAAGAAGAATAATAGTAATGTGTATTCTTCTTACTTATTACATTACTTTTATAAATGATGGCACAAGGTACTACTATACCTAATTTATGATAAGCAAAGATGAGGCTTTTGAGATATTTAAGCATTTCAGGAATAAAGTTGAAAATTAACTTAATAAGAAAATAAAAGTAATAAGAAGTGATAAGTGTGAAGAATATGAAACATCATTTGGTGAATTGTGTTTCTAAAATGATATTATCCATCAAATTATCACTTTTTATTCTCCTTAACAAAGTGACATTGCAAAATGTAAGAATCAAACTTTTAAAAAAATAATGAATAGCATGTTGATAAGTTTGGGGGTACTTCAGAACTTATAGAAGAAGACAATTCTAATTGTTAATTATATACTTAATAATGTACCCTATAAAAAGTTAGAAAAGACATCATATGAATTATGAAAAGATAGAAGACTTTCCTATAAATACTTCAAAGTATGAGGTTGTCTTGCAAAGGTAGGAGTACTTGATCCTAAAAAGGTCAAGATATGACTTAAAACTATGGATTGTGTATTTATTGGATATGCTTATAATAGTAGTGCATATCGATTTCTTGTATATAAGTCAAGTATTGAGAACATTCATCCTAATACTATTATGGAATTAAGAAATGCTACATTCTTCAAAGATGTGTTTTCATTAACACAAAAAAAGTTGTTCACTTAAAAGAATAATTGAGGCTAATTCAAGTAGTTATCATCAATCAGAAGATAATAAAGTTGAGCCAAAAAGGAGTTGAAAGGAAAAATTGACCAAAACATTTGATCCTAATTCTCTAACATACTTGCCAGAAAATGAACCTCATCCATATTTTGAGGCAATGTCATGTCCTGAAACATTCTACTGGAAGGAGGTTGTCAATAGTGAAATAGAATCCATTAAAAATAATTATACATGGAAACTAGTAAATCTTCCTCTCATAAATAAACCATTAGGCTATAAATTGATCTTTAAAAAAAAAAGATGAGATTTGATGAAACTATTGACAAATATAAAGCTAGACTTGTTGTAGAATTCACACAACAAGAAGGTATGGATTATTTTGATACATAATCACTTGTATCAAGAATAACTTTCATATAAACTTAATAGTCATTATAACTATTAAAAAGCCTGAAATACATCGAATCAATATATGGTTTGAAAAAAAAAATTGTAAGCTTGTCAAATCATTATTTGGTTTATTATAAACTCTTAACATTGACATGAAAAATTTGATGAAGTTATGTTATTAAATGAGTTTAAAATCAACAAAATTAATAAATATATTTATGTGAAAAACACAGATAGAGGTTATGTTATTATATATCTTTGTGTTGTAACATGCTAATTCTGAATAGCAATGATCATATGATCAAGTGTACTAAGAAAATGTTAACTAATAAGTTTAACATGAAAGATTTGGGTGTTGTAGATGTCATAATAGGAATAAAAATTTATAAGACATCTAATGAATTAGTATTGTCTCAATATTATTATGCTGAGAAAATTATTGATAAATTTTCTAAAGGTGACAATAGCACTACCAAAACATCAATTGATATAAGTGTACTTCTATCTAAAAGGTAAAAGGATAAACCAATTGTAATATTCTCAAATAATTAGAAGCCTAATATATATCATAAACTGCATAAGACCTAATATTACTAACTCATTTAGCAAACTGAGTAGATTTACTAGTATTACATGTATGGATCATTAGGTATTTATGGTGTTTTTTAAGTGTTTTCAGGTCAAAATAATTGAAAAATAGATTTTTGGATGAAAAAATCATCTTTTTCAATTTTTCAGTCACCTCTTTGATGTCTGGATTATGGAAAAAAGATGATAGATAATCTATCATAACAAACGACCTAACATCTCCTTGTTTGATTTTCAAAAAATAAAAGGTGGGTCATTTACTTTCTATTAAAAAAATGAAGCTCAGGTGTAGTTTTAAGATAGGATGCCTAGGCTTTGTTTTTTAGAGGCTTAAACGCGCTGGGCCAACTAGGCCAAGCCTGCTCCTCACTTTTTAATTTAGATTAGTTTTTTATGAATTTAGATTTTAATGTACTATAAAAAATTGTTTTATCCTTCACAAATAATATTATAGGTTTGTATGGAAATTTTAACTTTTTTTTTTTTTCTATTCATGTGTTTTTAAGATTTTTAATATATTTTAATATAATTTTATTACATTTATCAATATTTTTTCTTCAAATATACAAAATATCGTGATATTTTAAATTTTATTTTAATATCATAATGGATTTTTTTCTTAGGAAATGACGCTTACATTTTACAAATCATCATGATTTTATGTTGATCTTAGGTTCTGTAAATATCTATTTTTTATTATTAAATAAAATATAGCTTCAAAGAACACTTAGACGGGTGGGAAGTGTTTAAATTTGACCTATTAAACTTGTTTTAATAATAATATAAAAGAGTTTCACATACCCAGAACATTCTTTTTTATATATATTTAAAAATAATTTTATCTAATTCACCATCTAGTGATAGAAGTAACCTAGTTTTGTTCTATATTGTGATTTTATCCAATGATTGCATCCCTTTATTGAACTTAGTTTAATAACAATATTAATAAGTTTTTTATAGCTAGAATATTTTTTTTATATTTAAAAATAATTTTGTCTGGTTTACAATCTAGTGCTAGAAGTAAAATGACACCTAATTATTGGACGAGTAAAAATAATAAGCACATAAACTCACCTAATTCCGCACATGTTAACATTCACTGCATCAAATTAATGACAATTAAATCAAGCTAATTACTAGTATAATTTTTCCATTCTTTATAACACATGATTCACTTTTCATTGTTGAAATTATTTCTTTAATTTTTATTTTATTACTTACTAACTACTTTTTCTTCTTTATATTTATGGGTTATTTTTTAATTGAATATTCAAGTAAAAGATATATGAAATAGATAACACATGAAAATTATATGCTCATATTCACAATATAATAAAAAAAAAGTAAAAATAATATAATAATAACATGTAAATATTAATCAAAGAAAGGGTAGATTTGTTCTAATAATAAAATAATAACACAAAATATTAAAGGGTAGATTTTTTTTTTGTACCATACATACAAACATATGGTACAAAAAAAAATCATTCATATTGATGTGAAATTTCTATTTTCATTTTGTCCAATTATTATATAATTATAAAACTATAACGTCATATTTGGTTGAATGTTATATTCATATATTTGATTATGCAACTTTAAAATTGTAATTTAATGAAGAATTGCAATTATAATGACTCATTAAATTACAATCAACAAGCATATTTTATATATATATATATATATATATATATATATATATATATAAACTATGCAATGAAAACATGATTAAAAATAATCATGCAAGGATGTAATTGTAAGAAATCTTATCACAAGAACTAAGTTGTAGTTTTCATAAAACATAAGGAACAACAATCTTCGAGTCTGTAAGCAAAAATAAAATATATAAAGACTAAAACATCATTTGTTTGATGAAAAGTAGTTTTTTTTTTTAAAGTGATTTTTTAAAAAAATTAATTCCTGAAAAGTGAATTGTTTTTCAATATTTGGTAGCATCATAAAAAATAAGTTAAAAAATATTTTCTAGTATTTGGCCATGTCATGTAAAATAAGTTAGAAAATAAATTGTTGATAATTTTTTTTCAAGCTTATTAAATTAATGAAGAATAAATCTTACAAATTAAAAAGTTGAATGAAAATAAATTTTTTTAAAAAATCTATTTCATATGAGCATGTAATAGAAAATATATATTATTATTTTTAATATTTACATGTTAAAAATAATATATATATATATATATAAGAGAACATAACACAAAATATTGTATTTCTAAGAAATATATTGACTTGATCGTTAAAGGGTAGCCTTATGGTTGCAGGTACTGCAGAGGCTTGAATCAAAAGACTGGAAGGAGGAGTGTAAATTTATGGAAAGACTTTATTTATTTTATTTTTTATTTGTAATAATTTCTGTACATATGAATCTCTACGAATAAAAAAGCATGTAATAATCTCCGAGAATAATTTGATTAGGGCCATATATATTTCACCAATTACAAAACAATTATTTATTAGGCTTTTATATTTGTCAACTTTCTTGAAAATCGGCATCTTAAAAATTGAATTGAATAATGCACTGCATAACGTGGAAAAGAATCCTAAAGTTTCTTTATGCAAATCAATGATAATATTAAAAAAAAATATATTACAAAACAATTATTTATTAGGCTTTTAATTATTTCACCTTTTGCTCCCAGGAAATAAAAAAACTTTGATGAAGATGGTTAATGTACAAATAATCCATTAATCGTTTTGGTTTACTCATTAGATAAAGTGATTAAGAAAACCACTGATTTAAATAACTATATATATAATCTTTTATATATAATTAGGTATCATGTACATAATTTCTACGCGTGTAAAGGAAGAGCTAGCTATATCTAGGGTGATATGGAGCCAAGGGTGGTTGTATTATCGTGGGAAACTAACTACATTATTTTTATTTATTTAATTCATTTGATTTGAGAAGACTGATAATTAGTTAATTAATCGTGTGTGTTCGTGTTTCTATATATATATATATATATATATATGGGCAAACGTATTCCATCGAAGCAGACAAGAACTTGCCTCATCATAATGCAACCCACCATGCATATTGAGAAATGTAGATGGTTAACATGTCTTAGTCTAATCTACCAGACTTGTTCTTAATTTGGATATTGTCTTAACCTTCAGCCTCTAGTTCAAATTAACGCAGTGAGTTGACTCACGTTGTCGGTCGAAGAATGAGCTTATTTGTTATAAACAAACCTTGCAGGTTAAGACGTCTTAGACTACATTGGCATTGTTCGTAAACTAGCTAAGCGAGGTGTATGTTTGATTTTGTCGTTGTATTTGTTTTTAGCAGTAGAATTCATCACTAGAGCAAAAAACACAGCATAAATTTATTACAGTAAATCCAATATATAGCGTTGAATGCACTTTACCTTTTAAGTCGTGTTCATGTTGTGCAAGCTCTAGGTACCACGATTATATAGAAAAATATTTCTTGAGGCAGACTAATTAACTACAGCGAAGGCTCTAATATATTGTTTATTTGGTTTATACCTTTCAAAAGCTGGAATCCAAGAACGGCATTCAAATTATTTTCAGAATATGCAAGAAATATAATACCTAACCACTTAATTATAATCATGATAGGAGATGTTTGTCATTACAGTCAACCACAATGTCCCTTTCAAGTGCCCATAATTTCATTCATTTGGACAATCTTCCTAGAGCTAACAGAATATACGTGAGGTTGGAATAGTTTTCCAATAATAATAATAATAAACCTCAACGTCCTCTTATTGAGATACTTTAATGGCCTCAAGATTTTGCTTTACCACACCTATTATTGAACATAGAGTGCTTGACAACTAGGCTTAGAAGCTTAATATGCGCAGCTTCTTCTCTGAACAAAGATTTTAAATTAAGCATGTTCTTAGCCATAAGAGAACAATGTTTTAGTTGTGCGAGAGATCATACTTTGTAGGGTTTTTCTTAGGCTAGGAAGGATGATGTATGATACCGTGCTTGCTAGAAGCTTTAGCAAGCATGAGCAAAAGAGGTTGGGATACTGGGCATTGATTGCTTGCTTGTTCATTGTGTTGAGTTTCTTCACCATCTTTAAACCTTACTTGGGCCCTCTACAAGTTTGTAAGTCCTCCACTATTCTTGCAATTCTGCATTCGAAGCTTAGAATATCAATTTCTCCACATTTAGTTGAAAGTTTTAGATTTATTCAGTATGCTATTCGCGGAGTTCGCCATCTTAACTCCAATTGGTTTTGCAGTGAATTTAAGGTTATCAATGGGAGAAGACGAGAAACTTCATCTTTATAATGATACAACCAGCTCCAGGCTGATCATAGCCAAAGAAGGTAAGTTTTGATCAACAAAAATGTGTCGAGAGCTATATATGGACTATATATCCATATGATATTATATTATATATATCCATATGATATTTTTTGTGTATATATATCTAACTTTCTTGTTTTGATAGTTTTTTGTTATATCTTAGCTTATATCCATATATTGTTGATTTCTGATGGTGCAGAAACTATAGACAGTACTTTGATTGTCAATGATAAAAGAAGCTCCCAAGAAGAAGCAGAAATTATGAGTGGGGCATTAATTGTCAATGATACAGATAGAACTCATGAAGAAGCAGAAAGTAGTGGTAAATTCTACATTTATGTATTTTCTTTTAAGAAAATCATCTACACACACACACAAATTATGCCAAATAATGTTTTCAGTATCTGTACTTGTTTAATTATTTTTATTATTATTGGTTTGTAGAATACTTGTCTAACATAAAATCAATTTAATTGATTGTTGAAGTTGCAGAAAGTATAATGAATATTTCTTCAATTGTCAATGGTACGAGCAACTCTCAAGAGGTATTTAGGGGTAAGTTTTTCTTTATATATATAAAATCAGCCGGTAAAGGATCATTTCTATAGTTCAGCTTGCGTTTAATCTCTTAAGGAATCCAACTTTAGAATAATTTATTCTTGATTTTAATGCAGAAAGTGTTACACAGAATGTGACGACCATTGATACAATTAGTAGCTCTCCACAAAAAGTCAAAGGCAAGTTTTCATAAATGTTTACTTCAAAGAGAAGAAAAAAGAAAAGTGACACTGATAATTATGTCAATGCAGCTTGGTTAGCTGTGCAATGATGAGTTCAAGAATGTTGGTTTATTGTGACATGAGTCAATTGATGTTGCAGAAATTACAAGCAAGGATGATTTCATGGTCAACAATACAAACTTCTATCTTCCAAAAGCAACAGGTGAGTGCTCAAGTTCATTTCTTAGAAATCATTACTGATCATTAGTCTAAAAAATTGAACAATTGAAGATGTGAAGAGAGTGAACATCGCATGATGATGAAAGTTCATGAATCTCTGGCTTAAGTCTGATAACCATGATTACTTTTTTTGAAGATGCAGATTCTGTAACAAAGAACAACAAAATGGAGCCTCTATGCACTATCATGGGTAGATCAGATTTCTGCGAGATAAAAGGGGACATCAGGATTGATGGAAATTCCTACACTGTCTTTATTGTTTCATCTGAGACTGATATCCTGGCAGCGGAGAATACTTCATGGAGGATTAGACCTTATGCGCGAAAAGGTGACCAGACGGCAATGGGCGCGGTTAGGGAATGGACACTAAAACTTGTGGCTGGTGGTTCAGATATCCCTCAATGCACTCAGAATCATAGTGTTCCAGGGATCCTTTTTTCGGCTGGTGGATATGCGGGAAACCATTTTCATGCCTTCACTGACATAATTGTTCCCCTATTCTCGACTGCTCGACCCTATAATGGAGAAGTACAGTTTCTTATCACCAACGGTTGGTCTGCGTGGATCGCGAAGTTCAAAACAATACTGAAAGCACTGTCTAGATATGATCTCATCAATATTGATAATAGAAAAGATATACATTGCTTTGGTAGCATGACAGTCGGCCTTAAACGTCCATCCTACAAAGAGCTCAGTATTGATCCTTCAAAGTCTCCATATTCAATCAAAGACTTCAGGCAGTTCCTGAGAAGTTCCTATTCTTTAAAGAAAACAAGGGCAATTAAAATCAGGAATGGGACGAAGAAAAGGCCGAGGCTTCTAATCATTTCAAGAAAAAGATCGCGAGCATTTACAAATGTTGGTGAAATTGTTAACATGGCTGAGAGATTGGGTTTCAGAGTAGTTGTTGCAGAACCTGGCATGGATGTATCAGGATTTTCTCAGATCATTAATTCCTGTGATGTGGTGATGGGAGTTCATGGTGCTGGGCTAACCAACATTGTTTTCCTTCCTGAAAAGGCTGTCTTAATCCAAGTAATTCCCTTTGGAGGAGCAGAATGGCTTTCAAGAACTTTCTTTGAAGAGCCTGCAAAGGACATGAACATAAGGTACTTGGACTATAAAATCAGGGTAGAAGAGAGCACTTTGATACAGCAATACCCAGCTGACCATGCAGTTTTGAGGGATCCCTCTGTAATTGGGAAACAGGGTTGGCTTGCATTTCAGTCTATATATTTACAGAAGCAAAATGTAACGATAGATGTGAATAGGTTTAGACCCACTTTGGTAAAAGCCTTAGAGCTTTTGCATCAGTGAATACACCACGATTTTTCTCATGATATTTTCTTTTCCTCATCACCACAATTTTCAATTTTATTCTTAAAGCAAAACCTTCGACGCCTGGGTTATCATTGCGGGACATCCGGGATTTTGGCCCACAGATAAATACTGTGACACGCATTCGGCAATGATATCGTAATTTCAGTAGACCTGCGCTGGCTAGTAACCATTACTGTTATAGGATTAAAAAACAATTATGAGATTAATTTTGAATTAGTCTATCTTCAGAAGGTCTACAATCATTTTAAAACCCCACTGATAAATCCCACGAAATCGACCATGCTGGTTGTTGGTGTTACACAATCCTCATTCGTTTACAAGTAACTGCTTTTACCAAGCAAATGAAGAAAATGACAGCAAGGAATTCAAGAGGGAGACTTTGTATAGACAACTTGGCATGGAATACTTATACATGTGCCTGACCTAATCCCGCCGTCAACGGTGAGATTAAAGGAAG
>Ga0325405_1006711_pt1 | contig 11619 bp, 8 predicted proteins | sample PopdelMetagenome_21_FD_205663 | JGI IMG/M metagenome (GOLD analysis project Ga0325405, IMG submission 205663) | Populus deltoides microbial communities from Bellville, Georgia, United States - Xylem-Control-R2 | ecosystem: Host-associated > Plants > Phyllosphere > Stem > Wood/Secondary xylem...
AGCATAAATTGGTTCGTCTCATGCAAAAACATAAATTTGATGTGTGTGGTCTCCTGGAGACAAAGTTGGTTCCTTCCAAGCTTCAGTTTATGCACAGGTTTCGGCTGAAGCGCTGGAAGCTAGTTTCAAATGTGGAAGCTGCTGGCACTGCTAGAGTTGTTGTGTTATGAAATCCTTCTATTGTTCATGTTGATCTGTTTGATTCTTCTCCCTAATTTGTTCATGTTTCCATTCGATGCTTGTCTACTCATTTCACCTTTGTTGCTTCATTTGTTTATGGTTACAATACCATTATTGCCCGTAGAACTCTGTGGGATGGCCTCAAATTTTGGGCTCCAACTGGTCCCTCGCTTGTGTTGGGAGATTTCAATTCCACTTTTTCTCAGGATGACAAGTATAATAGTGAACTGGTCTCCTCCTATGAAGTCTCAGATTTCAGAACATGTTGCTCAGAGTTTGGCCTTTGAGATTTGAATTACACTGGCTGTCACTATACTTGGTCCAATGGGACTATGTGGACTAAAATTGACTGTGTCCTAGCCAATCCTTCATGGAACAATCTTCAGCTCATTTCTCATGTCCATTTTCAACCTTCGGGAGCTTTCTCTAACCACTCAGGAGCTCACATCTACATTGGTGGCACTTGTCCCCCAGGTTGTCGTCCATTTAAATTTTTCAATATGTGGGTTGATCACCCACAGTATGCAAGCTTAATTTCTGATGGATGACAACTCCCGGTTGAAAGTTCTCCCATGTTTGTTTTGTGCAGGAAACTTAAATCTCTTAAGCACCCCTTGAAGAGTCTAAACAAGTTACACTTCAGCCACATTTCAGAGAGAGTTGCTAGAATGGAGATCGATTTGGAGCATCAACAATGCCTTTTGCATGATTCCAGAGATGATGTCTCTCTCCTGAACATGGTAAATCAACTAAAGAGTAGTCTTTTAATCTCAAATTTGCTGAGAAAGCTTTCTTCTCTCAAAAGCTCAAGTACAACTTTCTCAAGGATAGTGATAGAGGTACCGGTTTTTTTCATGCTTTGATAAGTCACAGACATATAAAAAGCTTCATTCCTGCTCTCCAGCGTAGTAACGGGGATCTAACTACCACTATAGATGAAGTTGGTGCTGAATTTGTCCACTTTTATCAAAGTCTCATTGGCACTTCTTTGACAGTTTCTCCTATTGATGAGGATGTTGTTCATAGTAGCCCTTGTCTGGATGCTACTCAATCTGATTTCCTTCTGGCTCCTGTCACCAATGAAGCCATTAAGGAAACTCTCTTAAGTGTTGGAAATAACAAAGCACCTGGTCCCGATGGATTCTCTTCTCTTTTCTTCAAACAGTCTTGGGATATTGTTGGAGCTGATTTCTGCACGGCAGTTCAGGATTTCTTTACCTCTGGCTGGATCCTAAAGCAGATAAATCATTCCATAATTGCTCTGGTTTTGAAATCTGCTAATGTTAATTCTGCCAATGACTTTCGACCCATCTCATGTTGCAATGTGGTTTACAAAGTCATCTAAAAAATTCTTGTAGGTAGGCTTGGGCGTGCCCTCTAGGGCATCATTAATCCAGCTCAAAATGCCTACCTTGGTGGGAGGAACATGATTGATAACATTAATCTGACACAAGAGTTACTCCGACAATATGGTAGGAAAAAAACCTCCCCCCGATGCCTTATCAAAGTTGACTTTAGGAAAGCATTTGATTCGGTGCAATGGCCCTTTCTTAGAGCTCTTCTTCATCTGCTGGGCTTCCCTTAGAGATTTGTTCATCTAGTGATGCTATGCGTGGAAACCTCCTCCTACTTTGTTGTTGTTAATGGCAATCTTTATGGTTTCTTCCCTGGGAAGTGTGGAGTTCGGCAAAGAGACCCTCTCTTTCCCTATCTATTCCTAATCTGCAGGAGTATTTCTCCCGTATGCTGGGAATGGCCACCCAACAACCAGCTTTTCACTACCACCCAAAGTGTGCCCTTCATCGCATTTGTCATCTTGCATTTGCTGATGACGTTCTCTTATTATGTAATGGGGATTGCTCTTCTGTTCGGAATCTTATTGAGCAACTTCATGCTTTTGGCCGGGTTTCAGGGCTGCATATTAATGCAAGGAAATCCTTTATCTATTTTGGTGGTGTTGGTGGCAGCTTGAAGCAGAATATCCTTTAGGACTTTTTTTTTTTTTTTCAGATGTTAACTTCCCTTTCAAATACCTTGGGGTCCCCTTCAGCCCCCACAGGTTTTTGGCTAGCCAGTTTTCTCCACTCCTGCATCAAATTGAATATGCTATTCAAGGCTGGATGGGCAAACACTTATCCTATGATGGGCGGTTGGAATTAATAAGCTCTGTTTTATTTGGAATGGTCCAATTTTGGCTTAGTATCTTTCCCATGCCAGAGATTGTTATCAATCAGATTACTTGTATTTGCAGGAACTTCCTTTGGACTAGTAGTACAACCAGGAATATGTCTGCCTTAGTTGCTTGGAATAACATCTGCTTGCCCAAAGCTGAAGGAGGCCTCGGTCTATATGACATCAAAGCAAGGAACAATTGCTTTCTTGTGAAGCAGCTATGGAATATTCACTTGAAAGCTGACTCCATTTGGATTAGATAGGTGAACCATTTTTATTTGCAGGACACCAACATCTGGACAGTTCCCTTTCAAAAAACCTCCTCCCCTATATGGAAATCCTTCATTAAACTACATGACCGACTCCTTGATGACTGTGGGGGGCAACCAGCAGTAATCTCCATGCTGCAAAGTTGGGTTAATACTTCAAAGCCTTTTTCAGCTAATGCTTATGAATACTTAAGAACCAAAGGAACCCCGGTCCCTTGGGTTAATGTGGTTTGGGAGTCTTGGTGTCTTCCATGACATAGTTTTATCCTGTGGCTTGCTTTGCTTCAGCAACTAAGAACAAGAGACAGGCTGCATTTTATTGACATTGATGCTAGTTGTGTTTTTTGTCATGATCATGACAAGAGTCATAGTCACCTGTTCTTTGCCTGTAACTGGACATCTCTCTTGTGGATGAAAGTTAAATCCTGGCTTAGGCTTAACAGAGGCATGTCCACAACCAATAGTGCAGTTCGAGGCCTTCATCTCAAGGGGAAAATCGCTGTCACTAGAATGAAAAGGGTCTCCCTTAGTATTATTATCTACTTGATATGGGAAGAAAGGAACATAATGGTTTTTGAAAATTTCTGTTCACCTGTGGAGCCTATTTTTCAGTGTTTTTAGGTGTTATTCCACATGATATTATGCTTTCATCAGCCTATTCTTATTTGACTAGTTTACTGATTGTTATGGTGAGAAAATTTATGGAATCTGCTTTTCTTAGTCTGCATGGAGATGGGCTGCTTCGGTTTTTCTTTGATGCTACTACTCTTATTGAGTTCTTGGCTTGTTGCTTTGACGTGCATGTTGCTTTGATGTGCATGGTTTCCTACATGGTTTTCTCGTTCCTGCACTAGCTAGCCGCAACATCGTTGGTTGCATTTTCACGTCTCTGCATGGCAGGGTTCATGAGTTACTGTTGCTTCTTTTGGCTGGTTTTTTGCTTTGTGTCCGCATCTTGCTTTCAAACCTTGTCTCTGTATGAATGATTTGCTGTCCTCTGATTGGCTGCATTTCCTCAGCCTCTGCATGGCTATCTTGACGTCTTTGCTTGGAGAAGGTGGTTTTGTCTCTTCATGATTGTCCTCTGGTTTTGCCCTGTTTTTCTTTGTGTTAGATTGGGAACCTTGTAATATTTTGGTTCCTCTCGTAACCATTGTTTGTTTCTTCATTAGTTTCTGGTTAGGCCTCTAAGGGAATGTGTTTCCCTTTGTTGTTCTTGCTTGTGTATATATTTGTTGATTCCTCGGCAATGTAAATTTTAGATCTATTAATACATTTACATTTTGATAAAAAAAAAGTTCACAACACTTAATCTTCATAAATGTTGAAGTGTTATAGTTGTATTTTTTTGAATTTCTTTTAGTGCTGTAAATTTACAGCACTAAAAGATACTTGGTGGAGTAATTTGCATACCTAAATATCTGTTAGTACTAATGGCAATTCACATGATGTCGATTTATGACGTCGCTCGGTGGCTCCAAATTTTTTTATTATTAAAAAAGATTCTTGGAAAAATGAAGATTTTATTGGAGTCATCATCTGGTAATTTGAGGGAGCTAGAAATTCTAAATTAGATATTGGTCTTAAAAATTTAGGTAATGAGTTAGTTATGATTAAAGGAAGGTAGACATTATTCTTAAATCATCCTATCAAGTGAAAGATTACCCTTACTTGTGCTTTTTTATTTTATTCAAATGCTGTAATATTTTGAACTTGTTTGCAATTTGTTTTTTAAGAGGGTTAACGTTGATCTCTAAAAATAGGAGACATAAAAAAATAACATTAGTCCCTAAAATTAGAAGATTCGTGGAAATGTTGACGTTTAACCCTATAAAGGAGAGCTACGTCCAAGTTGCGAAAAGAAACAATGAACATAATCCATACTTGTTTTTAAACTTTTGACATCGGTTTTTTTTTAAAGTGACGTGTCGATAAATAACATCCATTCCTGAAAAGAAAGATTATGTTGAAATTGCTAAAAATGAGCATAACCTATTTTTGAGAATTAGGCTTTGGAACCGTGCATGATGACGGGAAAAACTAGGTGTTAGACCTGCGATATCATTCTTCTTTATATTTATTTCATGTATTTTACAAAATACAAAGAAAATTTTTTCAAATACTTGTATAAAAAAAACAAATAAAATACCTCTAGAAGTCCCTAAAATTACTTGAGTGCCATTGTATAAGAAAAAGACTGAAATACACCTGAACTTCCCTATGAAATTACTAAAATAATCGTGGTGGCTTGTGTAGCTCATGGCAGACACTGTTGGAGGGGTGAAATTCTTTGGCAAGATTCCAAATCAACAAGGGTAGCTTCTTGTAGATCTCAGTGAGAGGATTTTGATGACGGTTGGTTGTATTGGCCGTTGATGGTTGAGGAAAGAGAATCGACGTCTTGAAGCTTTGGGTAGCTGAAGCTTTTGCAGCTTTATTCCAGCTAGATACTCGGTTGAAGGCGATTAAGACCACTTGGGGTTTTCTAGTGAGAAGGAGAGGAATATTTCTGTGGTGGTCTAACAGCTTGATGTGGCCAGAGTTGTGAGATATGAGGAGAGAGAGAATCACCGATATGAGGAGAGAGAGAGTTTGAGGAAAGCTATAATACGAACACGAGCATGACACTTCATTGCACCGAAAGGTTGTGGACCATTTAATCATATATGGATTGATCGAGCAACCGTGGTTGGCTTGATCTGAAACTTGATAAGACGGTCCTGATTGAAGGATATTTGCTTCGGCGTGGAAAGATATACTGGATGCTTGGTATACCTAATGATGTGATAATATAGGATCAAAGGCCAAATTTTGCTAAAGGTTGAGATGGATTTAGGTTTTAATCTAGTATGGTAAGCTGTATTAGATCAGATCCAATTGAGGGTTTATAACTAATACTATTAGATCTAATGATTAAGATATTTTTGGTATTTTTTGAATTGTTTTTTTTTAAAATCAATTTCTTACTAGCGTGAAGAAAAACTACAATAAAACATAAACAATTATTATCATTCCTATTAACTTTTCTTCTTTTTCTATTTTGCAAACTTTTCAATGGTTTTTATAGCAAGTGGTGAGGAGACGGTATTTATGTCTAGGAAACATACCAAGAGATATAGAGTTGTTATGAAGAAAATTTTCACCCGCAACAATTACTCCGTTGAAAAAAAACTTTTGCATTATTAATTTTTTTTATTATATAGAATAATAAATATACATACGGGTAAAACTAAAAACTCAAATCAGTATTAGAAAAAGCCCGTTTCAATCGCTAAAAATCAAATTTGAGTCCGGTGAACCTTTTTCTGTCTTGGCAGGAGTCTTTTTCCCTCTTCGACCATTACCAGCACCACCTTACCCTTGTCATCTTGTCCTCTGACTCTTTCCCCACATCCTGACCGAATAGTTTTCTAGCCAGGAGGTATAACATGCAAATCCCACTATCTTCACGTGGCTTCCTTTCCTTTTTCTTGCAACACTGAAGTAGCCTCATCCCCCATGCACCAACAGTCATCCCTTGCTCCCACTCTCATCAAAGCCAGTTAAACAACACATTCACCTATGCAGCTTGCAACACCTTCACCTTCGGCCAACCCACTCCCTTACCCCAAACAACTATCTGCAGAGCACTAAAGAACCTCTAAACACTCCACCACACCATGAACAAAGTCAACCAACCTCCCCACAACTCCTCACCCAACACATGGCTTGAAAGGGTTAGAGTCATTGACTCCAGCACACGTTTCACCCTTGACCCCATTCCTAGATATCAGAGGAAATCTTAATGGACACTGCTAAACAGTGGAACAAGTGCATGATTGGCTTCTTCCTAGGTTTCAAAATGCCATACCATCCTATCAACACCATAACCTCTAGAGTCTGGAAGCATTATGGCCTAGAACACGTGATGACCACATTAAATGGCTACATGATTTTTTGGTTCAAAACAGAAGCAGAGATGTAGGTTGTGCTAGAAAGAGGGCCAGTGATGTTTGGGGGAAAAACTATTGTCCTGCAGCAATGACATCCCATCTTTCAGTTTGACAAAAGCAAAATCTCTAAGTTACCAGTCTGGATCCGTCTCCATGGGCTTTCTTTTCCTTTTTGGTCAAAAAAAGGTATGAGTTTGGCTGCTAGCATGGTAGGTCGTCCTCTCTCGTCTGATGAACAAACCTATAGATGTACTAGGCTGGAATATGCATGATTGGGTGTAGAGATTGATGTTTCTCTCCCTTTCATCCACAAGTTTTAGATAAACAGTCCTTTATCCTCAGAATCGATCACCACCGAAGTTCAATACAAATGGAAACCTCTAAGATGTGAAAACATATAAACTTTTTGGCCACTCCTGCATGCCATGCCATTGCCTACACCTAACAAAGGCAAGGCTATAACACCTGCCCAGCAAATTATGGATTCAGTCCAACTTGCAGCCTCCTCCTTAACAACACCTCAAACCATAAATGGTCAATATGGTGTTCTCACCATAGCCATGCAACCCCTCATGATAGTTCAACATGTGATCCTTCCTCCCATGATCGATCATAATTCAAACATACAAACTCCTCAACCGTACATACCCCCCAACCCCCTGTGCAGAACACAACCTATATCCTGCAAGAACTTCTGGAGTATCTGATTATGAATTAGAGCATGAATTAGGTACTGATCTTCTTCTTATTGAACAAAACATCTTACCACTAGTTGGTATTGCAACTTGCTTTGAAAGCAAGATGGATCTTTTTCGAAGTTAGAGTGACACCTCATCTACAACATAAGAGGTGTTTATTGAGGCCTCCTCAACTCAGGCCCCTTTAAATGGGCAATATGATGCTTCCTTTTCTCCTTCTCCTTCTTCAGGGATAGTTAGGAAAAAAAAAGGGAGGAAGAAAATGAAAAGTGGCCAAAGGCCTCTAATCTATTCAATTCTTCCCCCTACCCCAACTAAATATATGCTCTACTTAGGCAGTTGGAATATACACAATCTTAACTGTCTGCACAAACAAAAATTTATCCATGATTGAACTCTTAAACACCACCTTGATATTATTGGTCTAGTTGAAACAAAAATTGCACCTCATAACATGGCTTCAGTTGAGTCGGGCCTAACTCTCCCCTCCTAGCATTTTCTATCTAATGGGAGTACTTCTGCTGATTGCAGGATCCTGGTAGCATAGAACCTTTCAAGCTCAACCTCACATATGCTTATTGCTCCCAACAGTGGCTTATTTATGATATTACTCCCATCTCAAAGAAATCAACCCTCAAATTAACATTTATCATGGCCTCAACACCACTGTTGAAAGAGAGCCTCTATGGAATTCTGATTAGTACTTAAAAGTGTATTTTTATCAAGGTTTTATATCATCATATTGCACTTAAAGTATTATTAAATTCCCTAATTTAAGCATGTTTTATAATAACAAGTCTAATAACATAAGATATCTTTAATTTATGATAAATGCAGACATATCTCACAATTTAAAGGATTGATTGATGCGTTTAACTATTAAAAGTGAAAAGACAAAAAGATGACTAAGCTTAAAGAAGAGATGCTGGTTCAATTCAAACTGGAATATTATTCAGTTATTAGATCATAACTGGAGCTGTAAAATATGGATTTAGGTCTGCTTTATATGGATGGAAAGATAAGATATAGGCCTAAAGCTTTCATGAAGAGTTCAAGATTCAAAACGACCGTTTCAAGTTCAAATTGTAGCAACAAAAAAGAAGTCAGAATTTGTCCTGCAGCCCATACACTGTTCAATGTTCAGTCCATATATCAAGTTTTAGAAGTCAAAATGAGCTCATTCTTGTTTTGTTGGAAAGCAGAGATAAATTACCAAAACTTTCATGAGACTATCTGTTCAAATTCTGACGTTAGCAATGACATTTTGCTTTGTTGTCACCAAGTCAAGAGGTGGCAACCCACTCAATAATTAGTCATCAAATCAATAGTTCTAAATTTTAGCCTATAAAAGGAGGCATTTGCATACATTTAAACATCTTGGTTTTCAGATCAAGATCATATTCTTGCTTTCTTTCTTTGTATTTTTGTAATGTTTAAGTTTTGCTTTCATTAATATCTTATTTATTATTTTCATCATAACTATGTTCTTATCTAGTTTTTTTATGTTTCTTTTATTCACAATGTTTAGCTAAGTTTATTATGTCAAGATGAAAAGGTTTTACTAATGGTGTTAGAATAGGTATAATATAAACTTAACATGGGCTTCAATGTTTATATCCAAGAAAGTTTGTTATTAAAATGCCTTATCTTTTTATCTTACTAATTCTTAATACCTTGCTTGTTAAATGATTGATCTAGATTTGTGTTGTACAACAAATACTTGGCACAACAAATACTTGGCACTTTCATAACGTATGGTATAACCGACACTTGTGCTATGAAAGGAACTTGATTTGTTGTTAACATAAGTTAACATCATGAATTCCTGACAATATTTAAAAGTATGATGTTATTAAAATAAGATAAGTAATATGATCATGTTAAAAATTTATAATGAATTATTAAGGATAAATCATCTGATTGGAACCTTTTTTGTGTGTGGTTTTCAGTTGATTAATAAAAAGAGTTTATACTATACTTATTTCTAATATTATTAGTGAATCCTCTAACCTTGACAATTGCTTTTATCTTTTATTAATACTCACATCAATATCGCATCTCAAAAGTTCTCTTCAATTTCTTTTTATTTGTTGTTTATAATTTTATATAGTTCACCTCCCTATTCAACCCCGGGCTTGCCGGGTTATTTATTACTTCGACACTCCTGCACTTGGGATAAGACATTAATATTTTGATAGTGTCAAATTCCATCTGCCAAGGAAGTTCTCCCTCTTCCACCACTCTATGAATCCTGATGGGAGATTTCAATACCATCATGTCATGTGCATATAGGTCAGGAGGAGACAATGTTTGGTATAGTCATCAAAATGACTTTGGTAACTACATCCATATGTTGCTCTTCTTTAGGTCCCTTATACAGGAATGAAATATACATGGCACAATGGCTAGCATGAATAGCATACAATCCAAAAGAAGCTTGATTGGATGTTTGGCAATCAAGCTTGACAAATGGCCAACAACTCACTCAGAATTTTTACCAAAAAACTAATTGGACCATAGTGCTATAGTCCTTTAGCTCGGAACTCACCGGCTCAACCAATAACCTCCATTTAAATTCTTGAATCTATGAGCAGACCGTGAAGACTTCATCCCCAGAATTACCATCATATGGCATACTCCAATCAATGACAACCCTATGTACCAATTTACAACAAAGCTTTGCCTGGTAAAGACAGAGCTGAAAACATTACACTGTTTTCACTCTAGTCATATCTCCAGTAGGGTGACTCTAGCCAAAGATGAATGGAATGCAGCTCAACTTCTCCTAGATCAGAACCTCTCAGAGGGACATCTTCAAACTAATGAAAAGGCCCTAACAAAACATTACTAGTAGCTATGCAAAGATAAAACAACCTTCTATAAATAAAGGTCCGGAATCCAACGGTTCCAACTTGGTGACATGAACACCAAGTTCTTCCGTAAATCTTTACTCCACCGTCATGTTCGGAACATAATCCATAGCTTGAAAGATGAGGGTGGCAACTCCATCTATGACCAACCAGCTTTGGGCAAGCTTGCAGCTTAATATTATGAGACACTCCTCATAGCTCTACCCTACAATCTTGATAGAGACATTTCTTAATACTTCCCCAACACCATATCAAATGCAACTATTTCTGCCCTTTCTCAGCCAGTTACTAATAAAAAGATTAAGACTACCTTATTCTCTATTCCTGATGATAAAACCCCTGGTCCAGATGGCTTCACAACCTTATTCTTTAAACATAGCTGGAACATTATTAGAACTGACTTCACCAATGCACTCAGGTACTTCTTCATGACCAACTCCCTCCCAAGATATGTTAATGCCACAAGGATAACACTAGTGCCTAAGATTGAAAATCTTACATGCTTGAATGATTACCGTTCCATTTCATGTTATAATGTCATGTATAAATGCATCTCTAAGATTCTTGCAAATAGATTAAGGACAGCTCTATCAGAAATTATTGGCCTCTCTCAATTGGCCTTTCTTCCTAATAGGCTAATTTCTAATGCCATCCTCCTAACCCAAGAGCTTTTGCACAACTACCACCTTGACAAAAGTCCTCTTAGATGTGCCCTAAATGTTGACCTCAAGAAGGTCTTTGACACTGTAAGTTGGCAGTTCATTATAGCAGTCTTAAAAGCCATTGGAATTCCAGCATCCATGATAACATAGATCCAAATCTGCATCTTCTCAGCTCACTTCACATTAAACATGAATGGGGAACTCTATAATTTTTTCAAATCCAGCAGAGGCATTCATTAAAGAGATCCACTCTCTCTATACCTCTTTGTTCTTACAATGGAAAGGCTGGAGGGCATTATCCATAAAACAACTCAAAATAGCAGATTCCTATTCCATTGGAGATGCAAGAAAAATGTCATTACTCACCTTTATTTTGCAAATGACCATATGATATTCTACCATGCAGATCAAATATCAGTTGAGATCCTGAAGACATTCCTAGACACCTTTGCAGGGCTCTCTAGCCTCAACATCAACCCTTCCAAGAATTCCCTGTATATTCCGGGCACATATGTGGAGTTGCAATCTTCTATTACAGCTTTTCTTGGGATCCAACATAAAGCCCTTCCAGTCAAGTATCTTGGTGTCCCTCTTATCACAACAAGACTGTCTTTATTGGTAGAATGAATCGTTTCCAGAATCAAGCTCTGGACCTCCAGGCTCCCTTACAAAAATCAAAAGTAAGTTGGCTATTTTTCTTTATAAAGGGACCTCCCTCATCCCCACTAGAGTTAAGGTGGTTTAGGCCTCAATCTATTATCCCCAAAAGGAAGGTGGTCTTGCCCTTAAAAGCCTTAAAACTTAGAACAAGGTAGCTATCATAAAACACATATGAC
>Ga0325405_1006715_pt1 | contig 11615 bp, 12 predicted proteins | sample PopdelMetagenome_21_FD_205663 | JGI IMG/M metagenome (GOLD analysis project Ga0325405, IMG submission 205663) | Populus deltoides microbial communities from Bellville, Georgia, United States - Xylem-Control-R2 | ecosystem: Host-associated > Plants > Phyllosphere > Stem > Wood/Secondary xylem...
TTAATTTTTATTGATATTCTTGATATTTTGATTTTTTTCTCACCCCTACTTATATTAAAATGATAGATCCTCCTTTAAGCTGTTGCAATTATTCACAAACAAGTAAGTTGCTGAAAGAGATTGAACAGTTTAAGTCATTTGAAGACAAGAAAAACGTGCCCAACTTTCATGCCAGAAAAATGCAGAGCTTGAGGAATCAAATTTGGTGATGAAACACAAGCTAGCATCAAATCAATGAATGAATACAAAATGAGTGTTGTTTTAATGTAACTTTTTTCTGTATATATCGATTAGCTGAGTATATCATGTAACAGCAACACAGCTTTCGCCTGACAGGTTCGTCAGTCTGCTAAATTTGAGAGTGTTAGCTGACGATAGAGTAGAGCCTTCTCGTCATCATCATCAAAATCAATGCTCTCATTGTTTCCATTCTTGATGTCTATTTCGGTTCTTTCCTCTCCATCCAGTCCGTTTGTTTCTGAAACATTCAAGCGAGTGTGTTCTTCTCTCAAAGGTGAATCATCTGCCTCTAATTGTTGCATTTCTAATTCTATCAAAGCAGTCATCCTTGCCCTATCCCGGTCTCTTGGGTACGTGCAATAGAGGAATGAGTAGATGAAGCAACATAATGCCATTGGAATGCCAATTGCTGTGTAGAGTGCCTTTGCAAGCGATGCAGCATTTTCTCGGTCTGTTATCACTTTGACACTGTCTAATGATTTTTTGGGAGTTTTATAACCATAAACATGCTGAGCCAAAATCCCTACTGTAGGGGGAGCAAATGAAGATAGCACAGATTCGAATGATCGATCCAAAGCATAGACGCTCGCTCGAGATTTCTGCGGGACTATCTCTGCAAATATTGGACTATAACACCAGTTATACATATAATATAATACAAATTAGACGTGGGAATATATACTCTAACTTCATTATCTAATGCTTCAAGGGATCAGTCCCAATGACTTCACAGCACATGAACAATACCAAGTAGTTTATGCAGCAGCGGAAGGCATGCTACTGGACGCAACATTAGGGGTTTGAATGCTTAAAGAGAAATTTGTCATCAAGATCCAGACCATAATTCTTTGCAGTTCTTAGCCATATAACAATATATATTTCTTTATTTTAATGATGATTGTATGCACAACAGAAAAACATAAAATCAATAGAAGTGGAAAAACTAGTTGAAGATTGCGCTAGACAGCTCCATTAAATACATCTTTTCTTCTATTAATAATATCAGCAGTGTGTAATTTATAGATGGCTGTCGAAACCATGACAGAGAAGTAGTTAATTCTAAGCAGTTTAAACCTGACTACCAAAGGTGGTGATTAAAAAAAGCTAAGGTTATATAATGGAATTGGGTTTCTGCAAATTAAATAATATCTTCACGAGTTTGTATTATCAAATGCTAATTGCAAACTGGATTTTTGTATCTACCGATCTACACTCGTGGCCTCTAGAACGTATTAGTCAAAATCATAACTATTCTCCATAAGCATTGATGCAAATCATATTGACATTAAATGTCTGAGGATACGTTATGGACTAGAAAAATAAGGAAAAATTCAAAGAATTTCTGAGGTGTCAAACTAGTTTTTTGAAGAATACATACATAACTTTTAATTCTATCTTTGGATATTACTCATATTTTGTCAAAATATTCCACAAGCCCAAGCCCAATTCTATAGAGAATTAACTTGATGTAACTAGCTGAATGAGAAGCCCTTAAATTAGACTTACAAGATTTTTTTTTCATCATCATCATCCTAGTTATTTTCAGATTCTTTTCATAATTAGGCTACATAATTATACTTTGTATAGGTTTATTTAATTAGGTTGATTCCAAACATCATTTAAATAGTTTGTATGTAATTTTTAAGAAGATATTATTATTATTATTGTTGTTGATGATGAATCCAGAACTTATCAAAACAAAGTTCTCTATGAAGAAATGAAAGTTCGACTAGGGAGAGAAGGTAGAAAAATACTTTGTTTCAATTAAAGAAAAGTGAAGCATCGCTTCAATTTTAGCACTTTTAAATTTTGACAAACTGTTTGAGGTTGAATGTGAAGCTTATGGTGTAGGAATTATAATTGTATTGTTTCAAGAGAGAAGAGACTCGTGACATTCTTTAGTAAAAAATTAAGTCATGTTAGATTAAAGTGGTTCACATACAATAAAGAATTCTAAGCTATTTTTAGGACTCTAAGGAAATGGGAGCATTACCTGATAAGCAAGGGATTTGTGCTCTATTATGTGATCATGAGGCATTGAAATTCCCATATAAATATAATTGAATTAGTAATGATATGCATGTGAGATGCGTGATTTACTTACAACAGTTCCAATCAAAATCTAGAGTCCAAAATAGGGTTGTCAATGCTTTGAGTAGAAAGATAACCTTGTTAGTTAATTTAAAATGAGAGATTACTAGATTTGATTGTTTGGAATAATTGTAGAGCATGATGATAATTTTAATGAGTTGAGGGAAAGTGTCAAAACATGCTCATTGATGATTTCCAAATTTATAATAGGTTTATGATACTAGGTAAACAACTTTGCATTTCTTATCTTCATTACAAGAGAAGGTGATTCAGGATTTGCATGGAGAAAACTTAGATGGTCACTTAGAATGAGAGAGGAATATTGTTGTTGTCGATAACATATATTATTAACCTCAATTGAAATGGGATATTAGTAAGTTTATGTAAAATTGCTATATTTGATAAATTGCCAAAGGGCAAGCATAAAATACTATTTTATATATGCCTTCAGCTATTCCTAAAAATATATGGGATGGCTTGTCTATGAATTTTATACTTAGATTACCCTATACATAAAGGAGAATGGATTATGTATTTGTTGTAGTTAAAATGTTCCCAAAGATGACATATTTTATCCCTTACAAGAAGACCAACAATGCTTCTAGTATTGCTCGACTTATCTTCTAAAAGGTAGTTCATTTGTATAAAGGGGCGAAGACCTTCTGATCGAGACAAAAAAAGTTTTATGACCACTTTTGACAGATATTGTGGAAAATGTATGATTAATCCTTGAATTTTAATAGCACAACACATCCCAAATAAATGGAAAAATAGAGTCGATGAATCAGACACTTGGCAACTTGATTTGTAGTATCTATGGTGACAAGTCAAAGCAGTGGGATGTGGCACTTGCACTAGCAGAATTCACACACAACTTTTCTAAACATAGAGCAATAGATAAATCACCATTCAAAATTATGTATATGTTGTGTCCCAAGCATATACTTGATCCTGTACTAGTTTAGAAGGGTGGTGGTTATAGCATTGTTGTCGAGACGATGGTTATGAATGCATACACTATACGGGTTGAGATGAGACATAAGTTACAACAAATCAATGATAAGTACAAGGATGTTGTTGATAAACAACATCATGCTAAATTGTTCAAGAAAAGAGATAAGGCGATGTATTTCTACACAGAGAGATTTCTAGTTGGGACCATATAACAAGCTATAGAAGAAGAAATATGATCCTTACAACATAATAAGGGTATTCTAATGGACAAGATAAAAGGACAGTTTATGTTGTCAATTGCCAAAAAATATGGATATTCCTAAGACTTTCAATGTTTTCGACATTTATCCTAATTATGATGATGAGCCGCTATATTCAAATTTAAATGTTGACTCAAGGTTGAGTCTTTCTCAAGTAAAGGAGAATGACATGGAATGTTTGCTAAATATATTCGTGAACCAAATAGACAGGACAAAGCTCAAAAAGAAGTTTGGACATATCAAATGAGTATTCTGATGGAAACAAATAAACTTTTAATACGATTATTGGATAGTGCTCAAATTTTGCTAAAATGTTTTACAAACCCAATCCTATAATGGATGAGCTTGCTGTAACTAGGCGAGATAGAAAAGATCCTCAAATTAAACTTAGAAGATACTTTTTTAATTTTTCATTGTTTTCCTAGTGATTTTTGTATTCTTTACTTAATTAGGATTAAGAATTCTATTTGATTTAATCTTATTTAACTAAGTTGGTTCCAATCACTATTTAAAGTTTATATGTAATTTTTCAAAAGAGATTATTATTATTGAATTCAGAATTTATGAAAAGAGGGTTTTTTCTACAATTTAGAGTTTGAGATACCCTGATTTTCCATCTTTCGCTACGCTGCTTCAATTATAACCTTGGACTTAGACATATTTGAAACCATGTTTGTGCAGATATCTTATTTCAATACCATGCTATCAGTTGATTGTAACTCTCTAGGATGAAAAAAGCAAATGCTGTTGGTAGTCGAACATGAAAATCAAGGGAGATGATGAGTTGAAATGCATACTTGTTTGTAGCTGGACCATTCCAGGATATGCAAAATCCCATGATGAACAAGACCAGACCATGGATGAATGTTGTGGATGGATCATCAGGCAATACAAGAAGCAAAACTGCTGCCAATGGTATGGCTGAACCAGAGCTTATCTGTGACAGAAATATCCTCCCAGAATTGGGAAAGCGTTTAGCTAGGACATCCCCCATCTTTCCTCCAAACAGGCCACCAAGTGACCCAGCAACTACAAAAAGAGTCATGAGAAATGCTGTTTTTTCATGGGAGAAGCCAATGAGCTCCAACCACATAGGAGCGAATGATAAAGCTGACCAAGGAAAGGATCCAGATACACCTTGAGCCACAATTATTTGGAATGATGGAATTTTTATAACTGACTTTGCTTCTTTCATCAGGTACTTCACCTCTGAGATAAAAGACTTGGGAGATTGGTCTTTAGCATTGCTATTAGTATCAGAAAAGCGTGGATCGTTAGCAAAAAGGCGGACCATAATACCAACAATTACACTAATTATTCCAACCAGATGAAAAGCAACTCTCCAGCCAGGTATTCCCATGAATGTTCTTGAGGCTATTAGAACTGAACAGAGCCCTCCGATGATGGAACCAAGGTTTCCTGTCAGCTGTAGCCATCCAAATGCCATGCCACGATTGCTTTCATCAGTTGAATCAGCCACAAGGGACTGGATGGCAGGTGTGACTATGGCCAGTCCAATCCCATTTAGACCTCTTGAAACCGCTACCTGATAACCAAATGTGAGAACATTAAATTAGGCAAGAGGTCATGCCATGAAAAGCAGTTCTTCTTTTATGATTATCCATCCAGGAGACTCAAACCACCAAAAATAGCAAGCTTCATATTCTCAAGAGTGTTTTTTCTTGCTTCTTCCAAGTTCAGTTACAAAGTATACAACTTGCTGAAAAGATTCCTGATAAAAGTATCCAATTTAACCACAAGGACTCGCTTTTCAAACCAGAAAATTGTTCAGCTTACCTTCATAGTCTTCTTATATCTGCATAACAAATGAAAGAATGCAACATAACACTTCAACATCTCTAATAAAGACTTGAAAACTATGACTACTTCATTTTTCTTTCATCGAGAACTTTCTCCAACAAATGCTTCTTGATGCCAATCATATTATTCATACCAAAATTCTAGTCGTAATAATGAAGGTCTTGAACAAGAAATGTAATAATACTTCTGACTAGCTTCCTTCACTACATTTCTCACAGAAAAATAGCATTTTTACTAGTCTAATATCAGTATCATTATTCTAGTCTTAATAATGAAGGTCTATTCGTAAAACCATACCCATGATTGAATCCCAATTTCAACAATGCTCAAGAAATTTCTTAATCCAGGTCATTACTCACCTTAAGATAGGACAGTCATAGTGTAAGTTGAACCTGCAATTTATGGCTGGTGTTGAACCTGCAATCTATGGCTGGTGTTGTGGTAATAGGCCAATAGCCATATTTATTCATCAAAGGTTTGAACTAGTGTAAAAGAAGAATGACATCAATGGAATACAAACCCAATTTCCTCATTTTATATGGAAAAATCCTATATTCCTAGTAATATAGCAATTAAATGGACTAATCCGGGCAGCCCAGCAATTCACATATTCAACTATTCTTCTGCAAAGTATAACAAACCAGCCTCACCAAGAAATTCATTAGAACCTATCAATAGATCCTCTAATAAAATCATGAAAAATAACCCAAAATGAAGAATCTGTAACAGAGACCGCACCGACAAAACTAGAAAAAAAAGGGGGGCATTCAAATTTACAACAAAGACTAAAGCTTCAAAACTACGACAACTTACAAATCTTGAAAAAAGAGAGAAACAACACAAATAGAGGGACTCAAAGTCTCAAACCTCTAAGAAAGTAGAGGAAATGGCAACGAGGAAAGTGGCGGCTGCCCAAAGAAAAGCACCAAGAGCAATAACATGGGCACGATTATGATGCACAGCAAGGTAAGCAGCTAGTGGATAACAAGAAGACTGAACAATGGATCGAAACAAAGTTAATGAACCCAAACCAGTGGGGTCAGTATGTAAAGCTGCACCAACTTCTTTGTACACTCCTGGTAACAATGATTCATCAGCTCTCTCCATAATCCCTGCTAGATTCACTAGCACTAATGTCAGAGTCTCTTGTTTCATCGTTGAAGTTTCTCTGAAATCAGAGTCCTCTGTATTTTGGAACCGAAGAAAACAGAGGATCCTCTGTTTAGAGAGAAAGAAGAGTTGACTTCGTGGATTGATAATTTGATACAGGGGGGGATTTGATCTCTGAAGTATCAAGTTATTTTATTTCTATTAGAGGAAAAGAAGGACCGGATGAGAGCAGAATCCACCAATCGGAATTCAGAGGTCGAGACAAGAATTTTGGGATCCTACGTGGAATCATTCAAGAAAATCCATGTCTGATAGCCACTCGAGCCTTATTACCATTTTTGCCTTTAGTTATATCCCTTTTCCTCAAGTCTATATTGGATATTTTATGCCTTTTTTTTTTTAATTATTTCCCTCTTGATCTGATCTTCAAATATTTCTCAGAAATTAAATTTTAATTAAGCATTTACAAAGAAAAGCATATGTGATTCTTGATCATGAACCGTATGAAATTCTGAAAACCCAAAACTTTCATCAGAGATCATCACATCAGATGAGAGGACGAATAGAATTCTCACAGGTAATGTCATGCGCCGCCTAATAAAATTCAAAGCAGTGGTTGTTTACTTGTTTGCCGTGTGGCGATTTCGTCAACGTTCCAGACTATATTCTTGTATTAAATAAGATTTCAACTTTGTCATACAGATGGTTTTAATTTGGTACATTTCCAGTCAACAACATTCCAATTAATTTTATTTTTGTAATAAACATGATCACAAAAGAGAGTTTCCCTTGATCATGTAAACGATTGAAATAGTTAAATGAGGGTGTGATTTTTCAAGATTGTTTGGAAATATAGTTGAAGTTATTTTTTAAAATGTTTTTTTAATATATTAAATTAATATTTTTTATTTTTTAAAATTTATTTTTAACATTAATATATAAAAACTATCTACAAATATCAAAAATATTAATTAAAAAAAAAACCTCAAAATTTACTAAAACTCAGTGCAAATAAATCCTCATACAGGCACTACATACCACTAATCATACCAGTCTCCTAATCTGAGGATGTTAGTTTACTTGAAAGTAGAGCCTTGTCGTCGCTATCATCATCGAAATCCAACCTATCGATTTTTCCATATTCTACATCAGTTTCTGCTGTTTCCTTTCCATCAAGCCCTTTTGATTCTGAAAGATGTAGTTGAGAGTATTCTTCTCCGAAAGGAGAATCCTGTGCCTCTACTTGTTGCATTTCTGATTCTATCAACGCATTCATCTTTGCCCGCTCCCGGTCTCTTGGATACGACCAGTAGAGGAAGGAGTAGATGAAAACACATATTGACATTGGAATGACAAATGACATGAAGAGTGCCTTGGCAAGTGATTGAGCATTTTCTCTATCTGTTTCAACTTTGACAGAATCCGATGATGTTTTGGGAACTTTGTAGCCATATAAGCGCTGAGCCAAAATGCCAACTATTGGGGGAGCAAAAGAAGACAGTACGGACTCAAATGAATTATCCAAAGCATAGATTGTTGTTCGAGATCTCTCTGGCACTATCTCTGCAAATATTGGACTGAGCAAATACATGTCAGACAATTCAGATTCATTAAACATCGTTTCTGTTTGTAATATCGTTACTTTATGCATCGAACTAGTAGGGAACTAGAATGGCCATCAATACTACTTCACAGCATGCTGTATTCCACTTTAAAAAACATAAGCCGGCATATGTTTTACGCTGCTCTAGGCACCTGGAGCAGCAGAGCATACTCGAATGCTCACAAGGAAATGTCATTCATGAAAACTGGAACTTATCAAGTGCCACGCTTAGGGTAATTGCTGTTCAAGTGCTTGCAGCAGGAATAATCTGTTCAAGTGCTTGCAGAATGAAGATCAAACTGGAACTTATAAGGCCAGCATAATCCCTGACGCTTGCAAATTGCAAGCTTTGAGATTAATGTTTACACGAGGGTCCTTTTCAAGCTATCAAAGTTTTCTACAAGTTTTAAGAAAAAAATTTACAATCTTAATCTAATGAAGGTGAAGGAAGATTTACGTTAAATATCATTTTGCAAGAAATTGGGAAATCCTTTGGCTAAAGCTGCTCTGGGGCAAGCAACCTAGTCCACTACGAAGATCAATGTGTTATGGTTTGTGACTGGTCATCTTTTATAGTAACGGGTGTCCTGTTTCAACAGCAACTAACAGTTGATGACAACTCCCTCATGTGCATGTCATGTGTACTACTTAGATGGATCAATGAGAAGCCACGGTTTCTTCTATGCTTTTGATTCTCCTCATTTTACACCCCTTCAAATCCCAAGGCAAGAAAGCCATAAAAAAAAGAAAAGAAAAAGAAACATTCTTTAAGTGAAATAGGAATACATACTTGTTTGTAGCTGGAGCATTCCAGGATGTGCAGAGTCCCATGGTGAAAAAGACCAGACCATGCATGAATGCTGTTGATGGATCATATGGCAACACCAGAAGCAAAATCCCTGCTAAAGGAATGCTTGAACCAGCACTTATCTGTGATAGCATTATTCTCCCAGAATTAGGCAAGCGTTTAGCAAGGATATCCCCCATTCTTCCTCCAAACAGACTACCGAATGAACCACCGATTACAAAAATGTTCAGGAGGGATGCTGTTTGTTTATGAGAGAATCCAATAAGCTCTAACCACATAGGAGCGAATGATAAACCAGACCAAGGAAATGTTCCAGAGACACCTTGAGCAACAAGTATTTGGAAGGTTGGTATTTTTACAACTGACTTTGCATCTTTGATCAGGTCCTTGAACTCTGAAATAAAAGTCTGAGGAGTTTTATCTTTAGCTCTACCATCAGTATCGGAGAAGTGTGGATCCTTGGCAAAGAGATAGACCAAAACACCAACTATTACACTTATTATTCCAACCAAATGGAAAGAAACTCTCCAACCAGCTATCCCCATGAACGATGTTGTGGCTAGTAGTACCGAACAGAGATTTCCAATGATGGAGCCAAGGTTTCCTGTTAGCTGGAGCCATCCAAATGCCATACCGCGATTGCTTTCATCGGTCGAATCGGCAACAAGAGACTGAATGGCAGGTATGACTATGGCAAGTCCGATCCCATTTAGACCTCTTGAAATTGCCACCTAATTAATCGATCAGATGCAAAATTAAGCACTAGACGTGCAAAGAAATACATGAGTTATCTATCACTGTTATTTGCACAGAATAAAAAGCACCAATCTCCTTAAAGAGTTGGCAACAAATTCAGCTCTTTCTCATCAAATTCTCCAATAAGCACCATCATTTTGAACTTATATTAATTATCCATTCCTTCTAATAACAGCGTGGCTCGACAAAAGAGTTCATAGCACTTCAGATTTCCATGTACTGCTATCAAACATGAATCTATTGCAATCTAATAGAGCCACCAAATTAACCATTTGGGATTATGTGTGACCCATCAAATGATTTGTCCACTTTCCAACATTCTAGGAAGTGTTGATAGGTTCTGATCCTCTGTTGATAAAAGCCTTTACGTAGAGTGAAAATATCGTACAGTGGCATTCCTTTAGTGGAATAATTGTACAAATCCAATGTCCTAAAAAAATATCACGAGATGCACACCAAAATGATACATCGTTTTCCCAAACAAGCACGTAAGATTTCACCTAAGAAGGCATTAACTCATAAACCCCATTTTACAGACCAACCCTTTTGCTGGAGCTAGATCTTCTCATGTAACCATAAAAGCACACCAAAATGGGTTTCTTAGAATCGCAACTATGATATCCAGAACAACTATAAAATGTCACTCAAAAAAGAAAGATAAAAGAGCCAAATAAAAATCTCCACATAAAGAGATAGAGAGAGATCAAGAGGAACCTGTAAAAATGTAGAGGATATGGCAACAAGGAAGGTGGCAGCAGCCCAAAGAAAAGCACCAAGAGCAATGACATGGGCACGATTATGATGCACAGCGAGGTAAGCTGCTAATGGGTAGCAAGAAGACTGAACTACTGATCTAAACAAAGTGAGTGAACCCAGCCCAGTTGGGTCTGTATGTAGAGCTGCACCAACTTCTTTATACACTCCCGGCAACAAAGACTCATCAGCTCTCTGCATAATCCCCGCAAAATTCACCAGTACCAATGTTAGTGTCTCTTGTTTCATTTTCGAAGTCTTTATCAAAGCAAGATCCTCTATTTTATTTCCAAAAATAGACCATCCGATGTCTCTTTTTCCCTTTTTAGCAAGTACTATGAGAAAAAAAGGGACATGACCATGTAGCCCTATGATTGACCAGACAACAGCTGGGATTTCCGGACATGTAACAGCAAACTTCCCATGAAGTCACTGTTATGGAAAAGAGCTTCTGTGATGTTGAGCAACTTGGTTGTTGCTAGCTGTAGGTGCGATGCTGTGCAATGGTTGTGCACAGGTTGTAATGTTAAAATAATCAGATCTATCGAGTGAATCTAAAGACAATCAACAAGTTGTGCATGTGCTTTAAAGGGCATTGCACAAGATGTATATTATTTTAATTTGCTTGTGTTATGGGGAAGATACATCATGTCATTATAAAAACATTCAATCTGTTTCTATAGCAGGCCTCTTGATTTTATAAATGGAGTCGTGCAGGAATGGAGTTAGAATTATTTGATAGGGGGTCAAAATTAATATAATAAGATATAATATTTATTTTAATTTATTATACATGAGTTATAAAATAAAATTTATATAATTTAGTTTTATTCAAATAACTTACTACAAACATATAATAACATTTGTAAAAGGTTTGGAGCAAAACCAAATTGAGTCAAAGTAATGAAGTTAATTTCATCTTCATAATATATCAATCACTTTAATGTTGTTGGTCTTTATACCTATCAAATATAAACATACAAAGTATATAAGAAACATTAGTTAAAACGAAACATTATTTATGTTTGATAAACTTTGAAATAAAGCAAAAAATAATAAAGAATGATTCTTACATATTTATTTTAATTGTGCTCGTCGTTCTTTCATATAATAGAAATCATCGATTATCATATCAATTGTGAATCTTTCAGCAATTTCTTTTTCTATATAGACAATCAAATAATTTGCAAGAAAATCATTTTCCATCCGATTGCGAAGT
>Ga0325405_1006722_pt1 | contig 11612 bp, 6 predicted proteins | sample PopdelMetagenome_21_FD_205663 | JGI IMG/M metagenome (GOLD analysis project Ga0325405, IMG submission 205663) | Populus deltoides microbial communities from Bellville, Georgia, United States - Xylem-Control-R2 | ecosystem: Host-associated > Plants > Phyllosphere > Stem > Wood/Secondary xylem...
TGGTATCCTAAACCGAGGGGTTTCATCATGGACTTCGCAGCATAGAAGTTCTCTTTCAGCCTGTTCCCTTCAGGTAAAATGCTTCTTGCCCATTCAATAATCTTGTCATACCCGGCCTCACTCAACTCGTTATCTAACTTGATGGTGAACACATGTGCTACGACCAATAATTTACTGTGGTTCGTGCAGCCATCCCATAATGGTTCGTTAGAATCTTTCAACAAATCAAAAAACCTAGCTGCATCTGCATTAGGTTCTTCTACGATTGGACATTGACTGCTATTACCTTGATTCATTCTCATTGCATCCATAACCATATTTCTATAAGGATTAGTGTTGTCATTTGCCACTTCATGCACGTCGTTGCTAGCACTAGAAGTAGACCCAACCACCGTTTCTTCCATTCTCCTCTCACTCTCGCTAACAAATACTTCTCCATGTGCATACCAACACTGGTAATTCTCCATAAACCCTTTGTGTAGAAGATGCATCATTACAACATCTTGATGCAGATACTTTTTATTTTCACACTTCCTGCATGGACACCTAATACCGCCTCCAGTAAAATTTCTAGGAATAGATGTTGCGAAATTAATAAAACCCTAAACCCCGTTACAATAATCCATCCTCCGCAATCCTTGGGGTGAATCTCGATACATCCATGAACGATCATCCATGATTTATATCGAACCTCTATAAAATTATGATGACATAATGTATTAATTAACTAAGTTAGGTAAATAAACTTGCAAAAATATTACTTTACCTCAAGATTATCCAACAAACCAATCACAACTTCTCATAAATATTAAATATTCATTATCATTTATCAACGTTCATACAAATTAAAATATATAAATTTACAGAAATTACCACTCCGCAATACCATTGACAAAACTTTAAACGGACCCATTAAGTAAGCTATTAATTACAGCACATGTACTTCGGTAGTTCCATAAAGTTTTAACAGTTTACAAACAAATACAATCTTACAAAATCTAAAACAAACCATGACAGGTATATAATTATACATTCATATACTACAAGTTTGTTTGAGAAATAACAATAAAACATGTACATTTGCTAACAAAATACATATACTAAAAAAACGATAAAATATAATTGACATTTAATTAAATATTAAAATTTAAAAAGAAAGAATTACTTACAAAAATTGATAAAATCCTTCGGTAAATCAGAACACGGATGCTGTGACCACAAAACTTCAAGAAATATAACTTGTTATGCTGATATGAGGAAGAATTTTTTTTGGGGGGGAGGGGGGGCTGGTTGTTTACAGATGGGGAGAGTTGGGATTAGGAAGAAGAAGGAGAAATAGGGGAGGAGAGGGTCGGCAGAGCTGACATATATTAACTTTTATCGACGGATTCACCGACGGATATTCCGTCGGTGAATCAGTCGGTGATCACGTCTGTGATTCTGACGGAAAAATAGACACGTCACCGTACAGATCTGCCATTTCAAATCCCTCAGTGAGTCCTTCGGTAATGTAAACGGCGCACCAGTCACGTCACTATACGGGCTGTTGTTTTTGAATTCGTCGGTGATGTCGTCGGAAAAAAATGACCCGCCAAAACCTCCACGTCAGCGACCCGTCTTTTTTTTAATTCGAAAACTTTTCCGTCCGTAATTGCGTCGGTAACTACCGACGGAATATTTCTGTTGGTAGTTACCGACTGACGTACGGATGGAAAAGTTTTCGTCGGCAGTTACCGACTGAATTACGGACGGAAAAGTTTCCGTCGGTAATTCCGACCTCAAATTACCGACCGAAATATTCCGTCGGTAAATCCGTTGGTATTTAGCGAATTTCTGGTAGTGAGTGCCCAATGAATTAATTCAAAAATATTAAGGATCTAAGTAAATAAATTAATATGCAAATTTGAATTTTTGCATAAAACTACCTACTATCTAGTTTACAATATCAAACATAAATCTCAATTTAACTATTAGATTGGGTTGAAATATTATAAGAAGTCTCCTAATATATTTCTCTATCTTCAAATAAAGTTCAAGTCAATGGAGTACAGGAAGGTCTTGCAATTGTGCCAACAATAGAACAAAAATACAGAGAAATATCATATAGATATTTAGTAATGGAATTGTCATAATTTATTAAAACAATTTCCCACGGTACTTTTTGGGTACTATTTTAGTTGAAAGCTCTTTTAAGGGAGGAATTGACAAACACTCATTCAATTGAGTTTTCTAATTAAGTAAATGGAAAAAAAAAAGGGGGGAGGGGGAAATAATGATTAATTACCTTGTAGATGATTCCGATCCAGATGAAATGGCGACCTCGGTGAGAATATCCATCCACCTTCGCGCCTTCTCCATGTCTTCACTGAAATCTTCTTCATCCTTGTCGAAGACAATCGTGTAACTCTCTGCTTGTGCATCTACCCTTGATTGCTCGACATTATAAGAAACTGTTGAAACTGGAAAAACAGTGTCCGATTTCATCTTTTTCATGAATCCAACAATTTTGACAAGTTCGTCGAACCACCAAGGTGAACAAGCATAACCTCTTGCAAATATATTAATTGACAGCCCCGACTGTCTGATGTCCCTTAGGAGACTCGATTCAACTGCCCTTAGATACTTTAGTTCTATGTCATCTCGAATAATGCCTCTCTGGACTGGAGCTGTATACAAATGGGTGAAATTATTGCTAATGTGCTCACCTCTGAAGCCAAAGAAGACATCATGCATCCATTGACTGTAAGATGAAGAATTAGCTAAAGAATCAATATATGAAGAAGCTACTTCTTTGCTTGCAACAATAAGATGGCCAGTAGGTGATTCCCATGATGGAGTATACGGAGAATTTACCAAACGGACACCACAATTCTTCACCTTTACTCCTCGGTCGTAAGAATGAAACGACAACTCGAGTTCGCTATAGGATTCATTCTCCCGTTCCTTAAGCTCTTTCAGATAATCAAAAGATATATAGAATAACCACAGATGATCGGACAGAGCTTGCATAGAGTTACAACCTATATACATGGGCGAAGGATAATTCTCTTTTCCATGGACTTTGAAATGACAAAAGAGAGGGCTTTTACCATATGCATTGAATGCAACACATGCAGCAAACCCCATCAACCCATCCAGATAATTAGAAGGCACCTGCAACCTAATTGAAGATTCCTTACTTTGATGAGAAAACCAGCCTGGGATTTCATTTCCAGGAACAGCAATACCAAATCCAGGTCTTGGAGATGAGCCCTGTATCATAAAACAAAAATGTTTCAGAGAGAGAGAGAGAGAGAATGGTGAAGAGAAGACCTGGAGGTATTTTTCAAGCATGTTCAGATCCATGTTGTTTTGGCCATTGTGCTTGTACAGTTCCCAACAGTTAAGACATTTGAACTCTGATCTTTTCAGACTGCTTAGCTTTATTGGATCTGGAATTTCTTTTAGTTTAAAACAGCCATCCAATTTTACTTTTTGAACTTTCAAGGGAACCTCAGGCAATGATTCAAGCATCATGCAATCCTTCAAGGCAAGCTTTTTGTTGGTGAGAGAAACCACTAATGGTGCCTCTGATACCAATTGTTGGGGATTCTTGCTCCCCCTTGCGGAACGGTGGTGTTCATGATCATTGCTCAAAGGAGGCTAAGCACACTGACACAATATTTAACGTGGTTCGGCTAATTGCCTACATCCACGGGAGAGATCGATATTATTAGAGATAGAGAAAGAATACAACACATGGAGGAGGATCACATCCACTCAACTCCCATCTCTCATTGCTACACAGGGCAGCAGCTGTATACAGCAGCAGGGCTGCTGGTTGCAGTCCTTCTTTCTTTCTCTCTTCTTCTCTCTTTTATAGCTCTACTACTGGACTCTCTCTCTCTTTATGCTGCACTCTTGGTGTCTATATATAGGCTTCAATGATGGCTCCTCTTGCTCCTTTGTCAAAAATGGTGGCTGCCAAACTTACCAAACTTTGACATTAGACAATGGTTGTTGGCTGCCACCATTGTAGCCTCCTTCTTTGACAATGTCAAGGGGCTGCAAATGCTGCACCAGCAACCCTCTTTGAGTCTCACATGGCAGCCATCTTCTTTGACAATGGTAGCCATCTTCTTTGACAATGACAGTCACATAATTGGCAATATTCCAACACTTTTCAAGCCTAGAAAGCTGATTTATGCTTTTAGGCAGACTAATAAAATTATTTCTGCTCAGATTTAGACTCCTCAATGACGATAAGCAACCAATATCTTCAGGAACTGCTCCTTCTCTTAGTTTACAAGCGCGTAAATCTAGTTCTTCTAAAGAACACAGACTAGACAAAGAAGGCACTACTTGATCCGTGAGATTCACAGCTACTCTTTTGCATCCGTTAAAAGACAATACTCTAAGATTCTTCAAAAGAAAAAAAGACGCTGGCAGCTGTCTAATTGAAGTTCCACTTGCATCAAACTCCTCCAAACTTTCTACTTCCCCCAAATTCTCTGGTATGTTCTTAAGTTCAGAGCAGTCAGACACATCAAGTCTTTTGAGGGATTTCAAACCACTTATGCTACTGGGAATACTTTCAAGGTTCCTACAACTGTTCATGCTCAATAGAACTAAACCAGCCAAACAATGAAATGATGAGGATAGTTCTGCAATAGCAGTCCCATCTAGACGAAGCTCCCTCAAGCAGTTCATGTTTCCTACTATATCAGGAAACTTATCAAGTTTCGAGTAGCCACTGAGAGTGAAAACTTCTAATAATTCCATTTCAAGGTAGCTTGGGAGAATCCTAAGACTATAGCAGTTCATGAAGAAGATTTGCTCAAATTCTAATGGTAACAATGACATTTCATCCAGACAAGAGCTTGAGGTCTATCCACTACGTCCACCAACAGCACTACTCAGTATTTTAGCCATATCTTGAGCTCTAGTGATCCAAATGCTCTGAAACTTTATGGGTGGAAAGATAAGATGATTGCCACAACTTTCATGAAGAACACGTTGCCAAATGCTGAATGGATCAATGTCATTTCATCCAGCCAAAGTGCTTGAGTGCTGCTGTCCACCAAGTCCATTAAATCAATAGTTGGCCACTACATCAATAATCAATTACCAAATGAATAGTTCTGAATTTTAGCCTATAAAAGGAGGCATTTGCCATTCATTTAGCATTCTTGGTTCTAAGATCAAGATCATGTTCTTGCTCTCTCTTTATTGTTGTAATACTTAAGTTTTATTTTCATTAATCTCTTGTTTATGCTTTTCATTTCCTTTACTATACTTAGTTAACTATGTTCTTATCTTATTTATTTATGTTCTTCTTCTTTATTATGTCTAGCTAAGTTAATTATGACAAGTTGACAAGGTTTCACTAATGGTGTTAGAAGAAGTATAATATGAACTCAACATGGACTTCAATGCTTAAATCCTAAACAATTTGCTATTAACGTGTCTTATCTTTTTTATCTTATGAATCCTTAATACCTTGCTTGTTAAATGGTTAATCTAGATTTGTGTTGTATAACACTTGGTACATCAAATACTTGATCCTTCATAGTGTTCAACCGACATCGTTATTATGAGAGGAACTTGATTTGTTGTCAACATAAGTTAGCATCATGAATGCTTGATAAAATTTATAAGTATGGTGTTACGTAAATAAGATGATTAATATAATCATGTTGATAATTTATAAAGAGTTTATACTTTACTTATCTCTAATACTATTAGTGGATCCTCTAACCTTGACATTTGTTTTTATCATTGTTTAATCTTCTCATTTATTTTACATCTCAAAGTCTTCTTTAACTCATCATCACCGTCATCATCATCTTCATTATTGTTCTCATTATTATTATTATTATTATTATTAATTATAATTTATATAGTTCACCTCCCTGTTGTTCGACCCCGGTCTTGCCGGGTTATTTATTACTGTGACACTCCTGTACTTGAGATAAGACATCAACTCTTTGATCGTTTCACTAGGCCATCTGCGTAATCTATCAGGAACATATCATAATCTAGTTATGACAAATTACTTCTGACTGCTCAGATCGTAAGCATGTCTATATCATTATCTCCACAAAAACATGTGCATATTGGTAGAGCAGCCTCAAGTTTTATTAGCAAAAGTGAGGACAGGCATGCGATCCCACTTTTTGTTTATCAAATATGCTTCATTCTTTTCAACTAATTAAACATCCTACTTTGAATAAACACCATAAGTTTTGTGTGTTCTTGCATGGTAGAAATGCGAAATAGCATGTTCTAGCTAGAAATTGTAGTTAAATTCATAAAAGTTTGTATGGTAAACGATGGCGTGTCTAATTGTTGAAGGGGGGCGGGGGGAGGCAACTATTCTTATGGTATTGAAGCACAGGGTGATATGTATGGAAAGACGACTTTCAGTGGAGAAAGTCCAAAGAAAATGATATCATATGGCACCAGGAAACGAAACATCAGAGAATTCTCTTATTTTATGGGAATAAAGAAATTAAAAACTATGAAACATTCAAATTTACTGCTAGCTTAATTGTGTTTTGAAAGCTTAATTGTGAGAACACTGCTAGCATTGAACATGTTTTGATAAAAATAGACGCATTTTGTAAGCCTCCTAGAAACTTGAGTTCGTGTTACTAATTTATTTATTAAAAATTATTATTCTATTTTTAGAGAATTTATATGTTAATTAATGAAGATTAAGAAAACAACATAAATGATTAGAATTGAAAACATATAGAATAATTGTGTTTTTGACAATTTTTCTGGTTGTCTTTAAACTCATTTAATTGATCGAGTCACATCAGGTTAATAAAATTTAAATTATTGCTTTTTTTTATATAAAAAATTAGTGTTATATAATTAAGTTAAAAACAAAGGTATTTCTATGATATATGATTATATTGAATATCTTTTATCTGTGTTTATTTTTCTTTTTCATGACTCGATTTTTAGTTAGTATTATGATCTTTTTTTTTTAATACAACATACAATCAGATATTTTTATCTGTATTTATTTATCATTTTCATGATTTTGTATTTAGCTAATATTATAATCTTTTTCATGATTTTGTATTTAGCTAATATTAAAACTACACGCAATAAACACTTTTATTATAATATTTTCACATCTCTAAACCAACTCCTTATTTATTTCTATCTTGAAATATTTCTAACAACATCAAATTCAAAATCATTATCATTTCGAAAATCTCCTTAGCTTGTTTCCTTCCTCTTCCTCAAGGACTATCATTTCCGGACGTTTAGCACAAACTCCAGATCAGTCCCGTGAAACACATTCCCAATCCATGTCGTCATTCACCCTGAAACAAGAATTCTTAGTGAAATTTAAAAATATATTCACTATATACATGGGTTTTGTGTATGTATCTTTCTGCAAGGTGAGCTTGTAAAATAACTGATCACCATAAAATCAGCACGAGAAACTTGGTTATTTTTCATGAATTCCCAGTTTCTATATATAGATAAAACAAGAATAAAGTCTTGCTTTTGCATGCGTTTCGAAAGCTCTTTAAAAAAAAATTCAAAATTTTTTATTTTTTTCTTCCCTTCAAATTAATATTTTTCAATGTTTTAGATCATTTTAATATGATGATATTAAAAATGAATTTTTTAAAATTAAAAAAATATTATTTTAATACTTTTTTTAAATAAAAAATCCTTCAATAAATAACAACAACACCACTTTAAAAAATAAAAGCTCCTTAGTGGTTGGTAATTAAGTAGATGGAAAGGGTTAGTTACCTTTCCCATGATTCTATGAAATGGCGACCTTTGTACCTTCTCCCTGTCTTCACTGAAATCTTCTCCTTATCTTCACTGAAATCTTCTTCATACTTCTCTAAGACAATCGTCACTACTAAAAAATGGAGTAATTAGGAACAGACGATTCCGTTACAAATAATGTTAACATCCGTTGCTAAAATAATTTAGCAACGAAATCAGCAACAGCAAAAATCGGATGTAGATTTGTCGTTGCTGATTTTTTTGCAATGGATTTGTCCGTTGCTAATTTGGCAGCAACGAAAAATCCGTTGCTGACATTTAGCAACGGATTTGGCAGCAACAAAAAATCCGTTGCTGACATTTAGCAACGGATAAATCCGTTGCTCATTTTATGAATCAGCAACGGATTCTCCATTGCTGATTCATGCATAAGTTGCAATCACCAACGGAGAATCCGTTGGTGATTGCATTTATTTTTTTATTAAATTAATTTTTACTTATTTATTAAAATCACTTTTAATTTAATTATTTAATTATTTATGGATAATTTAAAAGTTGTAGAATATATATAACCAACATAAATTAATTAATATTAAAAATAATTATATCATTAATAAAAAAACAAAATAAAAATAATATTCATATCATAAAAATTTAGTTAAACTTGCATTAATACAATTAAGTTCAAATACAATAAAAAAAAACAACAAAAAATACAATCATGGTGCTGGTTACGAAGACGAACCATGATATTGTGGATCAACAGAAGATTGAGCAGGATATAAAGGTCGAGGTGTAGGCCGAAAAATTGGTTGAAATGTAGGACCCATAAGTGTCATTATCTGAGGAGCCATAGGTGGCGGTATTGATGGAATCAAAGGTGGTGGCATATCTTGATCAATATTTGATGTCCCACCATGGTATCCAAGATTGTTCACAAGATATTCTTTTATGGAATCCATCTGCCGTTTCATTTCAAGAATAAAATCATCTTTTTTCTTTATCTCCTCTTCTTTATCCTTTATCTCCTTTTGCAATGCTCGATACGATGAACTGGGATATGATGACTCCACCGAGTAGGAATGTGATGAAGAGCTTGTACTAACTTTTAATTTTGGCATACGAGGTGCACCATATTCCCTACCCTTTGTAACTCCTCCTGAAGCCACACACCAAGCTGCTCCATCAAATGAAGGATGATTTTCCCGATCAGTTCCATACTTTGAAATCATCTCCATTTTATAATTTTCCTACAAATGAAATACATGCAACAATAAATTAATTTGAATGTTGAATAATACTTAAGTTATATTAAGAAATAATCAAATAAAAATACATACAACCACTTTTTTAGACTTGTTGTCGACAAAGCTACCAGATTGCTTAGTACTTTGATGCAAAGCTGTAAAGACATCATCCCATGGAGGTTCTTTTCCACCAGCTTCCTCTTGCTTTCAAGATTAATAAATATTATAAAAGATAAATATACAAATTTTAATTTATTATCTTAAGCATTAAAAAAAAATCCTTACCATGTTAGCTCGATATGATGCAAATGACACTGTTTCTCCAGAATGAGTGCTTATTTTGCCATCTGTTTTGGTTAATCGATTCCTCCTAGCAGATTCAGATCTCCTTTGAAATTCAGGGGTGGACCAAACATCTTTGATCATTTGATTCCAGTCATCATTGTTTATCTAGGCAGGACCTTTATCAAGACAATCTATAATATTTGTAGTGTTTTCTTTTGACATGGCTTTCTTGCGAGCTCGGGTCAATTGTTGATTCAAAGCTATCCTAGCCTTATCTTCCCAAATATTACGAACAATCGACTCATCTTCCTCAGGAAAGGAATATTTTTTCTACCAAATAATAAATATACCAAGTAAAAAGAGTGCACAAAATTTCAAATTATATAAATAATTAATCATATTGTGTTATCTTGTTCAGAATTTGCAAGATGATGTAATAACTAAAGAAATTAAATGATATTAAAGAGTAAACAAGAAATAAGAACAAATTATAACACAAATCAATCATAGCTATTCAGTTGATAATTTTCATAATTCTACATTAAAGTGATCAAAATTAAAAAGAATATTATGGCAATTAGTGTTGGTTCTTACCTTAAACTCTTTAAAGAGTTCATCCCTGCACATTGGATCTACTTTTTCCCAAGAGTGCCATGCTCCCTTAAAATTGGACCTCAAAATATCTCTGATTGCACGACCACACGATGCATTATTGAACCTGAAAATATATAATAACAAACTTATATTAAACAAATAATTACACAATAATAAGTAAATTTTTTCATACTTGAAAATATAACCTTAATAAGTTAGTTATTGAAAGTTTGAACTTACTCTGTTGTTCCATACAAACAAAGCTCTTTTTTTCTTGTTATTGGATCTATTGACGTGTCAAAACCCTTCCTTTTAACACTTTGATCATAATTGTATGGAGAAGATGTTGAACCGTGATATGATGGAACACCATCTTGATCCTCATCACATACATCTCTCTCATCACATACACCTCTCTCATTACTACCGTCTCCCTCATCTTCATTTCTAATGTTCACATCATCATCATTACCTTCAACTCTCCCATAACTCCCATATAAATTATGTCCTCCATAAACAAGTTGGTTATCTCGAGAGAAACCTCCTTGAGTTTGAAGCAAATCTTGAAAACGAAAGCCCTCACAATATTGATATGCATCAACCCTCCCATAATCATGTTGAGGAGGATGTGTACTCCCCAAAGTAGGTATATAATACTCATTTGCGTTCTGATACACAGGTTGATGAAATGTGGATCCTTTGTTATTATGCCTTGATGTAGTTTGAAATGACTTGGATGAAGTGGACTTGTCACTCCTTGAAGTGGACCTGTCACTCCTAGAATCTAATATGGATCCTCGTCGAGGCATGCTAAAAACCAGAAAAAATAACTAACATTTAGAATATGACAATATATACAACATAACAATAAATTAGCTCATAGTTAAACTATCAGGAACAAAAAATTCACAGATATTTTCCCAAGACTGCCATAAATAGAATGAAAACAAACTGTTAAATCTCATTGACAAAATTCAGCCATGAAGTTTAAATTGTCAAAAGCCAATTACCACAAACAGTAATAAAAATAATAATCTAAATAATTAATTAAGCAGAAATCAAAATTTATGAGTATGCTTACCTTGATGTTTGGTCCTATAAATCAAAACATTGAGTAGGAAGAACCCTTTCTTTCACGCTTCAGCATCTGTAAGCAAGAAAACGAATCACAAAATAAAATATAACATCAGAATCACAATTTAAAGATTGATACTTGAAAGGTTATAAATGGTTTCAAAGGTGAATGAAAATGATTTATGTAATGTGATGCATAACCCACACTTGAATAAAATAATTAAAAAAAAAACATTGACAGCCTAAATATTGTCAAATAATATGAAATCATTCATACATATAATAAAGATAATTCATTACATATACTACAAAATATAATTAACTTGTGCTACTCATTATTATCATCATTCCTAACCATCACCACCATAACAATCATCCTCATCATCATCTTCTTCTTTTTCTTCACCATCACCATCACCATTACCATCATCTTCTTCTTCTTCATCTTCATCTTCATCTTCATCATCTTTGTTTCCCCAATTCATGTCAAGTTGAATCAATTCATGTTGCCCGATTTCTTCATAATAAGATGGTTCAACAAGTATATTTGGATCATCAAGTGTTTGAGTAGGAAGGACACGACATGATTGAGAAATCTCATCTGATTGATCAACATCAAATGATCTCACATTGTTGGCATCTTCAATAAATTCACCCATGTCAACATTA
>Ga0325405_1006723_pt1 | contig 11612 bp, 3 predicted proteins | sample PopdelMetagenome_21_FD_205663 | JGI IMG/M metagenome (GOLD analysis project Ga0325405, IMG submission 205663) | Populus deltoides microbial communities from Bellville, Georgia, United States - Xylem-Control-R2 | ecosystem: Host-associated > Plants > Phyllosphere > Stem > Wood/Secondary xylem...
TTTTTTTTTCAAAATTATTTTTTTTAAATTCCTATTTTTTCTTTTTTTTTCCAAACTTATTTTTGTTGATTTTACTTTTTAAATATTGACCTGGTTAAAATTTTTGTTTTGTAATTTTTTTCTTTAAAATACTGTGAATTGCTGCGATGTTTTTCCACATAGTTTTTCTATTTTATTTCTTTATTTTTCAAAATTATATTTGTCGATTTTTTTTTAATATGGAGCTGATTGAGAATTTAGTTTCGTAATTTTTTTCTTTAAAACATTGTTGATTGCTACAGTGTTTCTCAGCATGGTTTTTTTATGATTTTCTCCAAAATTATCTTTTTTTATTTTATTTTTTAATATTGAGTTGGTTAAAAATTACAGTTACAATATGTGAGTAAAACACTGTAACTTTCCTCGAAAATTACTGTTGATTGCTACAGTGTTTTTTTCCACATGGTTTTTTTATGTTTTTCCCTAAAATTATCTTTGTCAATTTTATTTTTTAAATATTAAGCTGGTTAAGAATTGCAATTACAAGTAAATACAAGTTTTTCCTCACAAAACACTATAGATTGATACAGTTTTTCCTCACATGGTTTTTTTTCCAGTTTCTTTTGTGTTTTCTTTTTTTTTGATATTTTTTTCCAAAATTATCTTCGTCAATTTTTTCTTAATATTGAGTTGGTTAGAATTTAACTTTGTAATAAAACTTAATCATGTGGGGAAAGTATTGTAGCTTTGCTCATAAAACATTGTGGATTGCTACAGTGTCTCTCCGCATGGTTTTTTTTGTTATAATTTTTTTAAATTATCTTTTTCAATTTTATATTTTTAATATTGAGTTGTTTGTGAATTACAATTACAAGTCATTACAAATAAAGCTAAATCATGTGGGGAAGTATTGTAGCTTTCATCACGAAACACTGTGAAGTGCTACAGTGTTTCCAACATGATTTTTTTTCTTTTTTTGCTATTTGTTTTGTTATTTTTTTTAAATTGTCTCTGTCGATTTTTTTAAAAAATTGAGCTGATTAAGAATTTAGTTTTATAATTTTTTTCTTTAAAACACTGTGAATTGTTGCAGTGTTTTCCTATGTCATTTTTTTATGATTTTTTCTGAAATTATCTTTGTCGATTTTTTTTTTGAATATTGAATTGATTAAGAATTATAATTACAATAAAACTAAATCATATGAGGAAAGCGTTGTAGTTTTTCTCACAAAATACTATGAATTACTACAATATTTCTCTAAATGGTTTTTTATTTTATTTTATTAGGAAAAGCGCTATAGTTTCCTCACAAAACATTGTCAATTGCTACAACGTTTTTTCTCATGGATTTTTTTTTCCTTCCAAAATTATCTTTATTGTTTTTTTTTTAATATTAAGTTGGTAGAGAATTTAGCTTTGTAATTTTTTTTTTCTTTTTATTAGCTGAAAAGTTAAATCATGTGGGCGAAAGCACTGTATCTTTTCTCATAAAACACTGGAGATTGCTACAAATTATTTTGATGAGTCTCTAAGTTTTTGATCACTAACATAATTTTTTTTCGTGATGAAATATTTGCTTTATCATACATTTAATTTCTATTACTTATCTAGCGTTGATTCACAATTATAATACTATCAAGTGTATTTATTTTATAAGCCTGCAGCAGCGCGCGAATATGTTATCTCGTGAAAGATAAAAGATGTGAGAAGTAATGCCTTTGAAAAGTGTGTGCATTTTGAATACTTTATGCCCTAATGACCCTAAAAAGAATACATCCAGTGGGTTCATGCTTTTGTATTTCCTTTTCCATATTCCTTTTTATCACTTGTGATGATTTTCCGTTCATGTTCTAAGATTATACAAGGATAACGGCTAGTATAATTCATCTCACAAAAAAAAAAAAACTTTTTGGACGTTGTTATTAAATGAGGGTAAGTTAAGTTGATCAAAGACTGGAAGTTAATATTATATGATTCATTCAATTCAACTTGATGGATTAAATTATTAGCTCGTTAATTTAGTTAAAATTTAATTTAATTTTTTTTTATAATTTTCTTTTTAAAATGATATTATTTTAAACTAAATTAGATTAACTTATTCAAATTATGACTCAAGAATTTGAGTCGTCGATTGAGTTTAACTGAGTTTAATAATTTTGTTTTTGATCTATTATCTTGTGTTACCATAAAACTTGAAAAAAATATGAAACAAATCAAGATCATGCAGTTCTGCCCCACCTCATCATACCATGAACATAAAACAAGCTCGCAAGTAGTAACAACCTTGTGATTAATGATGCATTGATCAAGACCTAAATGTTGTTGAACTTGATATTTTACTCAGGTTGATTAACAATGCATAGATTAGCTAGGACCTTGAAGAATATCACTGTCTTGTTAAAAACTCATTAATATTTATATTAGTGCTTAAATGGGTATTTAGTTAGATGCTACAAAGGTCAAAGGATTCTGTCACTAAACCAAGCAACAGCTGCTAGAAGGCCCAGAATTTGAATTGCGGCAGCCACTGAAGTCGACTAAAAGTGAGTTTGGAAAACAGCTGATGACTAAGTTTTAGCTGATCGTCATCTGACTATTTTGTCCAAGAGAACGTTTTCTGCATGTCGGATAAACATGAATTGTAGTGGATTAAGGGTGTCTGAAACGATTGACGAAAAGGTCACGAAGAATATGCAAGAAAAAACCATCCCCTCAGGAAGAAAAGAGACCAGAAAATCAACATTTTCTGAAAGATGTTTGTTATTGTTCTCAAAAGTCTCCTGGGGTATGATATATTGTTAATTATAAGTGTGCGAACATGATAAGAGCAATAAAAAACATGTCCAGATATGTTTCTTTAAAGATTAACAGAAATTCAAAGGAAAAAGAGGAAGAATTAGGATGTGTGTGAAGCTTATAAGCATGGCTATAAGAACCAGTCAAGTTTCGAGACGTGGGTTGGCTAGATTAAATCACTAGTCCATGAGTTAACTTTTTTTTAATAAAAATAATATAAAAGGTGTTGTTTTGAAATAAAACTTGGTCTGAACTAGATTTTGGATGGACGGGTCTATATTATAGACCCACCGGCCTAGCCGTTGTTTATAACCATGCCTCTGTTGGTCATAGACTCAAGGGTACAATCTCCCGGCAAGTCACACAAGCTTTTCGTGGAATTGGATAACATCCCATAAGACTTCTTGGTTAAAAACATCAATCATTCATGGAAGTTGCAATCATTCATTCTCATGACTTCTTGCTCAAATCTTTTAACCATTTATCCCTTAATGGGAACAAAGCTCGAGGTCTTGTCTTCAAGTGACAAAGGCTACCCATTATCATCAACTAAGTGGAGTAGTTCTTAAAAATTTAAGGGGCTGCTGTTGAATAAGGATTGGTTCCAACCTAATTACTATCATAATGCTGTGAAGTGTACTTATCTCTTAGACCAAACCCATGGTGTAAGAAAATTTTGTTATTGGTTACATGAGATAATATTAAAATTTTCTGATCTTTTTGCCGGGTATTCCTTTTCTTTTTTCCTTTTCCCTTTGTTCTCCTCTCTTCTTTTGTCTTACTCAAGTAAGAACATGACAGTTGGAGATGAGTAAAGCAGGGTGAGTTTCACATTTTGGAATACTTAAGCCATTGCTTTCCTTGTTTGATTTTATGTTCTAAAGCTTACAAAAGACTGGAAAGCATAGGCTCACTACTTTTTGTAGTTTAGTCAAGGTTAGTTAGTACTCATGCTAAGATTCTCTGGGGAGGTGTAAAGAGCTTATATTTATGAGTCTTTTGGTTTCTTACAAGTAGAGGAAGGTATAGAGCTTTCTGAAAGATGAAGCTTATTCCTCTTTTCGTTTAACAAAATGATACCTCTGAAGTTTGAACAAAATCTTCAAGAACAACATGCAAGAACCAAAATCTAAACCTAGCTATATTCCTCCTTTTTTGGTGCTTAAACCACCTGATAGGGTGGCTTGGACCACTCCTTTCAAGCTAGTTACCAGTTGCTACATATATATATATAGCATGCGTGAGATATTCAGCAGAATAAACTCAAAACAATTTTAGATTAATCAGTCAGCTACATGGCTGGATATGTTAGAACTAGAGAGAAGGAAAGATAAAAGTTTACATTTGAATGGTGAGGAGCTGGCAAGGTCCCATGATTTGTTCTTCAGGTATATAGCTTGTTAATTAATATAATTATCATTATATATATATATATATATAACAAATTCTTCAAACATGGTCCCATAAAGTCTTAAAAAAACGATCTTCCTTTTTGGGATTCTAAAGTGAAAACTTCTTTATGGTCTAAAGATTAGATGCTTCTTGTTTTTGTGCTGATCCTCTTTTTGGTTGATGATCATTCCCTCCTTACACTTCTCAAAGACTAGAATGTTAAGTTTTAATAAACCTACCAAACAAATATAGTAATAAAGCGAACACTTGCCCACTAGTCATAAAGTATATATAGTGTTCACTTTTTAATAGTTGTTTCCCATGGAAGATTGTTTTTTCTTGCTTCTCTTCCAAAGTAGCCACTCCTTTGCATAACCTTGAAGTTATGAATCTAACCTTTTGATTTTCAACAATTTTTTTTTATCACTAGTTAAGTCTTAGTGTTTGTATCTGCGTTTCAAGCTAATTAAAAAAGCATTATTTTTTTACTTGAATCGCAATTTCACCACAAATGAGCCCTTAATCACCATGTTTATCATTGCTGGAACTATAAGATCAGTATAAAGGCAATTTGAGATGATATAGAATATAAACTTGCGTGGAAGATTGCCTAACTTGTACAAAGAAATGAAATCTTGGAGGAAAACCATGATTAGATTTGCAGTATGTAACATCAAGTTAAGAAATAAAAAGACATAAATATACAGCAAAGCCTTACTTAGCTAAGTGCCTAAATCCTGTCAACTCCCCCCTCCATGTAAGATCAGAAAAGAATTTTTCTTTTTCCCCTTTGTTAGTTTAATCTCTCTCTCCCCACATAAATCCCAAAAAAAAAAAAAAAACCAAAACCAAAAAAAAGAAAAGAAAAGAAAGAAAGGTCCTTCAATATTAAATATCTAACAGATATACCCCCCCTAACTTAATTCTTGAATTTTGAAAACAACCTGCCTATCCACAGATTCTAAAATCCCATATTCTGCAAGTGAACATTGATCATCTCCATTATCGCCAAAGGAAATATTCAGGTCAAGTGAAAGGACTAGACTTTTCTCCTCCGTGATATCCTCATCTTCCTTGTCTTCATGATTGTCACCAGTTTTTTGCCTTCTTGGAGGAGAACATGCTCTGGACACCGAACAGAAGCTTTCACAGCTGAAAATAATAATGGCATCCTTAAGAGGGACTTTTTCACCATCAGGAAGTGTTACATTTCCATTTTCAATTGCTTGCTTGATACCCTTTTGAGAACAGTTGTCAACTTGATCCACATCTTCCATGAAGAACACGCGATGAGGATTTTCATTCAAAGCTAGGCCAAGTCTCTCAAGATAACTGCAACCCAACTCATCTCTTGCCCTCTTGTTTTTGGATTCTTCGATAGAATCAGCTCTTGATGAGGAGAAATTGCTTAAACCAATCGAGACAAAGTTGCTTTGAGAGCCAAAAACTAGTCTAGCTAGCTCCCTTGCAATCTTTTCTTTACCTTCAAAATCAACACCTAAGAAAAACAGCCAAGTTTCTGCTTTGTCTTCTATGTGATTCAACTTTCCTTTCCTTTTCCTCATTCCAGACCTGCACTCAAGGATAGTGGTTGCAATTTCAGGAATGATATCCTTCTGCCATGGAACCTTCTTCTCCAAGCCACTACGTAGATTCTTCAAGTTGTAGTCATTGAACTCCTTGAAGCTTTGGACACCCTCAATATCATCCATTGCCTCACTTGAAGAAGCTGAATTTGGACTAGAGTTGGGATTTGACAAAAGGTCGGGTTTGGGAACATTTCTCAAACTGCTTTCATAACCTTCATTGCTGCATTCTGAAATCCAAATCTGGTTCTCCTTTTCAAACTGTTTACGTTCAAAAATCACTGGCCAACTTAGGTGTGTCTGTTGTGAGTCGGTGTTGCGTTCTTGCGAGGAGAATGAATTCGGTGAAGGAGGAGACGAAGCAAATTTGATGGTTTTCTCAGGATAGGACTGTTTGTAGACTGAACCAAAAAGAGAAATCCCTTTATTGCATAGATATTCCTGCTAAACAAGTTCCAAGTGCAAGGAGTGTTAATTTAATTGAAGTACTATTGATGTAGCCAAGATTCATTATAAACTTTGAAGTTCATGTAAAATAAGCACCTGGTCATTGGTTGTATTTCTTTCAGTTTCTTTGCACTGCTGGAGCCATAAGGGCAAGCTTGAATTGTTGGAAATAGTAACGCTAGAAGTGGATTCCTTGTTATGGGTCCTACCTACTAGGCTTTGAGCTTCTTTATTGAAGTTGACAGAGTAATCTGTCCAGCAAGTTGAGTGGTTATCAACTCTAGATTCAAGCAGTGGCCAACTGGACCCATTCAAAGATGCCTTGCTTCTGGATTGATGAGATTGTGAATCACTGAAAGAAAGTAAAGAACAGAAAGATTAGTACTAATGGGGATACGATAAACAGATGAGCTTGAAATAGCACTGTAATTAAAATTTAAGGACTTACCTATCGAGTTTGAGACTTAGGTTCAGGCTCCCGACTGGAATTGTTACAGGATTAAGTTCCCACATAGTCTCTAGAGAAGGGTGGCCTGCTTTACACTTCATGTAAGTTTGGAAAGTAGCGATCCCCATAAGCCACAACCTTCCCGTTTCACTGAATCCATGAACTAATCTTTTGAGCTCCAAGATTATGTGATCTACATTGCAGTAGTAGCTTCTCCTTTGCTCACCATAGCTTGACCAAAAATCAGCTATCCATTTGAGATCACCCAGATATAAAACCACCCCAGTGCTTAAATAGCTCTTCACAATACACCTAAGCTCCATAAGCTTCTGTTCAAGGTCCTCTTTGGAAAGACTTCTGAAAGAGAAAAGAGGAAGGTTTTTGAACCTCACAGACCTCAAATCCCCAGAAACCTCCCCTCTCTCAAACTTGTCCATCACTCCCCTAACTACGCTCTCAGCTGTAGCCAGGCACTCTCCTGTGATGATAGTGTTTCTTTTTTTGCCAACCAATGTGTTTAAGACACTCATTACATCATCATTCCTTACTTGATCTAATGGTTTGCTGTGTATGATTCCAAACTGACTGAAAGGTAGAGATTGAGACACACTAGCGCTAAGAACTTGAGGTTTGATGATTTCTTTGGGCTGACAGCTGACAGTAAGAGAACTTTGAGGACAAATCTCCAAAGAAACAGTTTGTTCTACCTTGTTTTTCACTTGAGTACTAGAGAAACCAGCCTCCCTCATGACTCTACTAACACTAGGATCATCTAGGATAGAGATAATGAGCTGTTCTATCTCAATTTTCAAAGCTAAAATGGGCTGTTGCTGGTTTTCGATGGACCCTCGCCGTTGGTGAGCCTGAGCACGCTTAAAGGCCGCAACCAAGGCATTGGAGAGGGAAGGGTATGAGGAGTGAGGGCCTAATAGGGCACTAGAAGTGGACGCAGGGAGGCGATTAAGCGCCACATTGAAGCAGAGCTCCAGAGCTTTGCATTGAAGAGGATGAGAGTGGGATTGAAGGCAAGCCCTTCTGAGAAGACCAGTAGAGGAAGCAAGCATTGTGCTTGCTACATGAAGAGGAGTGACTTGAGCATGGCCTCGCCGCCTAGCAAGACCAACTGCTTGTTTCACTAAACTAACAGCCTCGGGAGTAAGAGCCTGCTGTACACTGCAAATTCCAGCCCTCATATTTCTCTAGTTTTGAATGTTCACTTATATAATGATACGAAGTTTCAAAGATATCTAACTAGATGAAGGAAAACTAGATGATCGTTCAAAGAGGTTTTGGCTTCATGTGTGGATAACAAGAGAAGTAGAAGTAAGGAATTTCTTAGGTAAACTCTCAGTCAAGCTACCAATATATATGAAGAAGCAGCTATCTGCTGGTTTATATATATTTTGCTTGTGAGGGAAGAGGTGTGGCAAGTGTAGATATTATGGGCTATGGGATTGTGCTTTTCTTGCTAGTGAGGCAAGATTTTAGTCTTTGTATGTGAAAGTGCTTTGCATGTGATATCCAACTTTCTCTTTCTCTCATCATATAAAGGTTAGTGGATTAAAAAAAAAAAGGTTGGTGTCTCTATATTGTGGGAGCTATAAATTATATCAACATTTTGCAAAGCACTAAGCTTTAAGGACTATGAATGGAATAATCACTTTGTTAAATCATATATATATAATGACTGGTGCATTATGTACTATATAAGTTATTAAAGGTTGGAAGAATAAGCTCAAAAGTAGATAATGAAAAAAGAAAAGGAAAAAAGAGAAAGGGCAAAGAAAAGGAAAGGCAAATCCACCAATACCAAGAAGCTGAAGTAAAGAAGAGAGGACTGCCTGTCTGTTTGAAGGGAATTGGGAACTGTAGTAGTGCTTTACTTTGCTCTCTTATCAAAGAAGAGGAATAATGCCTTTGATGATTGCGTAATGGATGGCCACAAACTTCTATTTTCCTTGAACAGTTGTATGAAATCTATGTAAAAAACATTCTTTACCCCCCTCCCCGCCCATAAAGTTGGCTTTGATGAGGGCCTTCATTTCAAATCAAGTTTTTGATTTAGCCCATGACCCTATAGGAGCCCTTCAATAATTAGCTAATCTCCAATTATCTTCTTTTCTGGGATGCTGGAGTAGTACTGTTGTTACAGTCTCATGCTTATATAATATTGATAAATAGAACATTAATCATACTTGTTGGAATCCCACCTCTCTTTCACAGAATTGGATATGGTCATCAGAAAATTCCACTCTATTTTCCACAATATATAGCGTTAGAGTACTCGTTTGAGTTTTCCCTGCTGGATCAGACTTGCACTAGATATCACATTGCAGTATTGCACTTCTCTTGAGCTATAGCTCTTTCCCCTGCCAAGCTCCTACCTAGCTAATTGTCACTTGAATAGGAAATCCTTGGCTGACAGAATGTTTCATCTGCATGCAGACTTATAGCTAATAGCTTGCTTCTATCAATCCCATGTTCTTGTTGTTGATGCATTGCTTAATTAGTCATCGTAGTTCCTACTTGAAGCTAGCACAGGATAAAAATGCACATAGACAGAACCAGAGCTGATGCATGGAAGGCTCTAAACACAGTCTAGGCCTAGCAAGGCTAGCATAGTAGATACAAACAAAATATATTAGTGACTTGAGTGAGACCCCGTCTGTATGAAACGAAACGGCAAAACGGTCAACTAGTCAAACAAAATTGTCAGGATAAACTCAAACGACAAGCCGGTGACATGTTGGTGACAACGTGAAAAAGTAAAGAAGTTCAACTTACCTCTAAACTAAGAATACTTTTCAGAAACACCCCAAAAACTCTTATCAAGGGAATGCGGTAAAAAAACATATGCAATTCAAGGATTTAACAAGAGATTATTCCCCATGATTTAACTATCTTGATGAGCATGTTTCATTGCGTAAGATTGCATAAAATATCTTTTTTCCGTTTTACATAGCTCAAGTACCGGAATAAACATTAAATATTTAAAGGGATTTTAGAAAATAGGGACTAAATTGATAAGACTCGTAAATATCATGGATCGAGACGTAAAACGTACCACAGATAGTTGGTATCCAGCAAAACCATGTCAGTAACTGGTCCTCTCTGTCTCACAGATTTCACAACCATAGCTACTGATCTCCAAAATTTGTGACTTTTTTGGGTTGTATCTTTTGTGAATTTGTCTGAACTAACACGGGTTTGATTTCTTGGATTGAATTAGTGTCAGAGTTTGTTTCTTCTTATTATTTGTCTGATGAACATGTTCCTGCATTCGATTTTGCTATTTTGATTGTGGGCTTAAAACATTGAATTCCTTACAAAATAGTGGAGGTAAACAAATAGTATGCCCTAAATGGGCTGGAATTGATATGTTTACTGAGCAGATCAAGTTGAAAAAAAAAAAAAGGTTAGAACAACCCAAATATACTTTTTTATTGGATTATTGAATCGATTAAAATTTAATTAGTTTAATCCATGGACTCGGTTTTATAATGGATCAGTTAGTTATTACTAGTTGAGGTTGGAATCATGTCCAAGTTCTAGACACGGAATATGCTGTGATAATGTTTCTTTATCTTTCTAGTTGTTTTTTATCTTTCTTTATCAATTCATGGACACGTACGCAGTAGTAATCTGCACCTGCCTGAAATGCATGCTGTTAAGTGTCAAATATATCTGCTGAAGAGTGATATTTTTGAATGCTTTTTTGTTATGTTCTTCGCGTCTCATTATCATGTTTCAATTTGTATGGTTCTTGTGTTTCCCTTTAAAAGAAGGGTTTCGGTTATAATGTAAGTGTTCGTTTGGCTGTTTGTGTGAATTTTTTTTTTTTTTAATGGAACTGTCACATGTTTATATGCACATGAGATTGGCTTGTTTATGTCTTCTTCATTTGCAGTTTAGGGTTGCATGTACACACGATCAAATGTCTGGTTGCCTATAAACTGTCAGGAATATTGAGCTGTGGAACATGAAGAGACTGAATTGAGAAACAGGGTGCTGCCTGTGGCAGTGATACCAGCATAATTGTTCCTCTGTTACGTCCCAGAATTCAAATTTCACAAGTGATGAAGATGTATAAGGTGAATTCTTACATGCAATTTGGCTGTCACTTGAGATTGTCGTGGATAAATCACAAGGGATCATAATTTTGAATAAGATATGGTTGCATTGGGGGAATTCATATATGTCAGTGAAGGATGCCCAATGCAACAATATCTTCATCAAAATTTAAGAAGAGTCTGAGGAAGTGCCAGGGAACTTTGCATTAGAGGACAGCGATCTCTGCACTTGATGTTGGCTGTGGAACTTGATGCTTCAATAAGGTGCTTCCTTGAGTGATTTCCATAATGATTATTGATAGGAGTTAAGGAACAACTTACTTGTGTTGCATAATTTTGTCATTTTAGGCTTGTTAAGATGGTCTGAACTCTGAAGTTGCTTTTACTTATTTAGGAATTTGGCGTTTCATTGTATTGAAGACATGGGAATTTCTAAGAAGCCTTACATCACAGGAAATTTCCATCTAGTGTAACAAAAGAAGGAAAATATTATAGCCTCCCTGGTCTAATCTGAAAAGGGAATGATGAAATCGGTAGTTTAGACAATCAGAGGAATGCAGCAAGGCAAATTGCAGATCAGTTAGGAGTAAAGCTAAAGTTATCAGGGACAAGAGGATGTAGTTACCGCCATATTGATATGTTAAGGTTCTATCATGAGAGGTCAATCATATCATAAGCTGGTGATCTTTAATGACTATGAAGATGGAGGGAGGGAGGAATTTAGAGTTGTTTTCCATACACAATGATGCTTGATTTAATTAACAGTTGAATCAGCAGATCTGAGGATGCTTACATGGACTTTAGCTTTACAAAAATGTCTTGGAATTCGCTTGAAGCAGATGATACTAATTCAGCAGTTCTTGCTAAAGTGCAGCAGCTAATTAATCGCTTGTT